>OGKA01000004.1_pt1 | contig 251528 bp, 213 predicted proteins | sample 1572211 | NCBI WGS metagenome assembly OGKA01 (sample SAMEA2582125, study PRJEB24529) | metagenome | biome: Human gut stool | place: China | collected 2011 | reverse complement strand
TAGAGCATCGCCTTGCCAAGGCGAGGGTCGCGAGTTCGAATCTCGTCTCGCGCTTAGAAGAATCGGTTTTGAGGACAATCAAGACCGATTTTTTCTTTTACCTTTCTTTTAACAAAACCGGAAAGGAGGGACTCATGTGTTTGTAGGGATTTGTGAGGCAACCTTTCGCGCAGAATGGGTTTCCAGCTTGAAGGAAAAGCGGATGGTGGTCAAAAGTCTGGTGGAAAAAACGAGACATAAATTTAACGCCTCCGTGGCAGAGGTGGACAGGCAGGAGGAGCATAAAATGCTCGTGGTTGGCTTTGCCTGTGTCAGCAATGAAAAAAGCCATGCGGAGCGTATGCTGCAGCATATTCTGAATTTCATGGAGAAAAGCACAGAAGCGGAATTGATTTCGGCGGAATATGAGGTATATTAGGTGTATTTTTGTTGAAAACAGACGGAAAATTTGCATTTACCTGTAGATTTTCAAAATTCAGTGTGTTATAATCTACTGTGATTGTGCAGTTTTAGCGTACTGTAACTCAACATGGCAGCATCATTTAGAAAATAAAGACAAAGTTGTCATAAAAAACGAATATCTTTAAGGAGGAACTTCTTACAATGAACGCAACATTAATCAGCAAAGAAAAAACAGCAGTAAAACTTTCTTTTGAAGTAAGCGCAGAAGTACTGGAACAGGGCATGGCTTTTGCTTACAACAAACACAAAAATAATCTGTCTCTGCCCGGCTTCAGAAAGGGTAAAGTACCCAGAAAGCTGATTGAAGCACAGTATGGCGAAGGCTTTTTCTATGAAGATGCAATCAACCACATCTTCCCCGATGAATACATGGCAGCAGTAAAGGAACTGGGTCTGGACGTTGTTTCCGCTCCCACTCTGGATATTGATTATATTCAGTCCGGCAAGGGCGCAAAATTCATCTGCGATGTAACTGTAAAGCCTGAAGTGGAACTGGGTCAGTATAAGGGTCTGGAAGTAGAAAAGGTTTCCGCAGAAGTAACAGATGAAGACGTTATGAAGGAACTGGAAAAGGTGCAGAAGCAGAACGCAAGAAAGATTGAAGTAACAGACAGAGCAGCACAGCTGGGCGATGTTGTAAACATTGACTATCTGGGCTCCGTTGACGGCGTTGCTTTCGATGGCGGCAAGGCAGAAGGCTTTGATTTGGAACTGGGCTCTCATTCCTTCATCGAAGGCTTTGAGGATCAGATTGTTGGCCACAACATCGGCGAAGAATTTGATATCAACGTAACCTTCCCCGAAGCTTACCATGCACCTGAGCTGGCAGGCAAGGCAGCTGTATTCGCAATTAAGGTAAACGGTATTACAGCAAAGGAACTGCCCGAACTGAATGACGCATTTGCAGAAGATGTTTCTGAATTCTCCACTCTGGATGAATACAAAGCAGACATTCTGGCTAAACTGGCTGCAGAGAAGACAGAAAAGGCAAAACAGCTGCAGGGCGATAAGCTGCTGGATGCAGCAGTTGCAAACTGCAAGATGGAAGTGCCTCAGGTTATGTATGATAACAAGATTGACAGCATGATGAGAGAATTTGAAGAAAATATCGTTCGTCAGGGTCTGTCCATGGATGTTTACTATCAGTACATGGGTACAAATGAAGAAACCATGAGAGAAACCTTCAAGGATACATCCATGAAGAGCGTAGATGCAAGACTGATGCTGGAAGCAATCGCAAAGGCTGAAAATCTGGTTATCTCCGATGAAGATCTGGATGCAGAGGTTATCAAATACGGCGAAAGCTACGGCGTAGACGGCAAGACAATGCTGGATATGATTCAGGAAGACGATAAGAATGCCCTGAGACAGGATATGCTGGTAAGAGCTGCCATGAAGGTAATCGAAGACAACGCAGTCATCAAAGAAGCATAAGAAGCATAAGAAAAAAGCAACAAAAAGGCGAAGCCTTGGAAATATTGCAATGCAGATAGGCACAGGAAACTGTGCCTATTTAGATAATATAAGATTGGAGGAATCATAATGAGTTTAGTACCTATGGTCGTAGAACAGTCCAACCGTGGCGAACGTTCTTATGATATTTATTCCAGATTGCTGAAGGACAGAATCATTTTTCTGGGGGAAGAGGTCAATGATGTAACCGCAAGTCTGGTTGTGGCGCAGCTGCTGTTTCTGGCAGCAGAGGATCCCGATAAGGACATCAACCTCTACATCAACAGCCCCGGTGGTTCTGTAACGGCAGGCATGGCAATTTATGATACCATGCAGTATATCAAGCCTGATGTATCCACCATCTGTATCGGTATGGCGGCAAGCATGGGCGCATTCCTTCTGGCAGGCGGCGCAAAGGGCAAGAGATATGCTCTGCCCAATGCAGAGGTCATGATCCATCAGCCCAGCGGCGGCGCAAGAGGGCAGGCAACGGATATCCGTATCCATGCGGAAAATATCCTGCGCACCAAAGCAAAGCTGAATCAGATTCTGGCGGAAAATACAGGCAAGCCTGTGGAAGAAGTGGAAAGAGACACAGAACGCGATAACTTTATGAGCGCTGAGGAGGCAAAAGCCTACGGTTTGATTGATGCTGTCATCACAAAGCCTCAGACAAAGGAGAGAGGATAAATGGCAGGGAAAACGGAAGATATGAATAAGCTGCACTGCTCCTTCTGCGGAAAAACGCAGGATCAGGTGAAAAAGCTGATTGCCGGCCCGAATGTATATATCTGCGATGAATGTATCGACCTCTGCTCGGACATTATCGAGGAAGAATATGATGTGCTGGCAAATAAGGATGAAAATTTCAATGTGCCGAAGCCGAAGGAGATTAAGGAAACGCTGGATGAATATGTCATCGGGCAGAGCAGAGCAAAGCAGGCTTTGGCGGTTGCGGTGTATAACCACTATAAACGCATTTATATGGATACCAAGGCAGAGGATGTAGAGCTGCAAAAGAGCAATATCCTTCTGGTTGGGCCTACGGGGACAGGGAAAACCCTTCTGGCACAGACCTTGGCAAAGGTGCTGAATGTACCCTTTGCGATTGCGGATGCAACCTCTCTGACCGAAGCCGGCTATGTCGGTGAGGATGTGGAGAATATCCTGCTTAAGCTGATTCAGGCGGCGGATTATGATGTGGATAAGGCAGAACGCGGCATTATCTATATCGATGAAATTGATAAAATCACAAAGAAAAGCGAAAATGTATCTATCACCAGAGATGTCAGCGGCGAAGGCGTACAGCAGGCACTGCTGAAAATTCTGGAGGGGACTGTGGCAAGCGTGCCTCCACAGGGCGGCAGAAAGCACCCGCATCAGGAATTTATCCAGATTGATACAACCAATATCCTTTTCATCTGCGGCGGTGCCTTTGGCGGCATTGAAAAAATCATTCAGAATCGTATGGGGCATAAGGTGATTGGCTTTGGTGCAGAGGTGCAGAGCAAGCTGGATAAAACAAATGACGAGCTTTTGCAGAGCCTCATGCCGCAGGATTTGCTGAAATATGGTCTGATTCCGGAATTTATCGGTCGTCTGCCGGTTGTGGTAACGCTGGATAATCTGGACGAGGATGCCTTTGTGCATATTTTAACAGAGCCCAAGAATGCGCTGACAAAGCAGTATGAATATCTTTTTGCACTGGATGATGTCATTCTGGAGTTTAAGGAGGAAGCGCTGCGTGCCATCGCAAGAAAGGCAATGGAACGGGAAACCGGCGCGCGTGGGCTGCGTTCTATTGTAGAGGAATTCATTAACCCGATTATGTATGAAATCCCGACACAGACAAACGTGGAACGCTGCATTATCACAGAGGATGTTGTAAACGGCAAGGCAGCTCCCGAATATGTTTATAATGAAAACAGAAAGCCCCTGCAGCGGATGCGGAAGCGCAAAAGCAGCAGAGGAAACAGCGGTGTTTCCGCATAAATCAAGAAAAAACGGGAAAATTGAGTATCTCTATCCTAATGATAGGGATACTTTTTTATTGGAAAAACGCACAATAGAAGGGGATTTCATTTTGCAGTGTGCGGAAAAATGTGCATATTTGGCGGATTTGTCGGAATTTTTAACAAAATCGCAAAAAATGTCTAAAAAATCACAAATAGCTGTTGACGGAATCGCATTTGCGTACTATAATTTATGCGTACTTGAGAGAGAGACAAGGACAGAAAAACGTCCTTGATAAAAAGACAAAACATATTATATAAAAGACACTAGGAGGAAGAAAAAATGCTTACACTGGAAATGATTCAGGACGCAAAAAAAACACTGGAAGGCGTTGCAAGAGTAACACCTTTGTACGAATCCGCTTTTATCAACCCTAACGCAAACGTATACATCAAATGCGAAAATATGCAGGTAACAGGCTCCTTCAAACTGAGAGGTGCTTATGTAAAAACAGCAAGCCTGACAGAAGAAGAAGCTTCCAAGGGTGTAATCGCTTGTTCCGCAGGTAACCATGCACAGGGCGTTGCTCTGGCAGCACAGAAAAAAGGCATCAAGGCTACTATCTGCATGCCCGCAGGTGCTCCTCTGGCTAAAGTAGAAGCTACAAAGAGCTACGGTGCGGAGGTTGTTCTGGTTCCCGGTGTATATGATGATGCTGCTGCAAAGGCAGTAGAACTGCAGCAGGAAAAGGGCTACACATTCCTGCACCCCTTCAATGATGAATATGTAATGGCAGGTCAGGGTACTGTTGGTCTGGAAATCATGGAAAAACTGCCCGAAGCTGACGTTGTATTTGTTCCCATCGGTGGCGGCGGTCTGATTTCCGGTGTTGCTTGCGCAATCAAGAGCATCAACCCCAACTGCAAGGTATATGGCGTACAGGCAGCAGGCGCTCCTTCCATGAAGCAGTCTATCGAACATAAGAAAATCGAAAAGCTGGCTAGCGTTTCCACAATGGCTGACGGTATCGCAGTTAAGGAGCCCGGCACACTGACATTCGAGGCTTGCATGAAATATGTTGACGGCATCGTAACTGTAACAGAAGCTGAAATCGCATCCGCAATCCTGATGCTGCTGGAAAAACACAAAATGGTAGCAGAAGGCGCAGGCGCAGTTTCCGTAGCAGCAGCTATGACAAATAAAGTAGATATCAAGGGCAAAAACGTTGTATGCGTAGTTTCCGGCGGTAACGTAGACGTAAACGTACTGGACAGAATCATCGACAAGGGTCTGCAGGAAAACGGCAGAATTGCTGAATTCTCTGTAATGATGGCAGATAAGCCCGGTCAGCTGATTCAGCTGCTGCAGATTATTGCACAGACAGGCGCAAACATTCTGGATGTAAACCACGACAGAAGAGCAAAAGGCGTAGCAGTAAGCAATGTAGTTGTAAACGTAACCGTTGAAACAAGAAACAAAGCACACTATGAAGAAATGGTTGCAGCACTGAAGGCACAGGGCTACACAATCTGATTTTTCCGAGTGCTTCATAATAACCTTTAACAACACAGGGTACTGATCGAAGGGTCAGTACCTTTTTTCTTGTTGAAAAACCCGAAAAAATATATTATTCTGTTACCTGAGGTGAAAAATATGGAACAACAAAAGACAAAGCGTGCAGCAGGAATTTGCCTTACCCTCGCGGGCGGCATTTGTTGGGGGCTTTCCGGCTGCTTTGGGCAATATTTATTTCAGAAGAAGGGAATTAGTGCGGAATGGCTTGTTACGGTGCGTCTGGTTTTCGCAGGGGTTCTGCTGGTTCTGGCAGGATTGATTCTGACGAAAAAGCGCATGGGGGATATCTGGAGAAATGGCGCGGATGCAAGAAGATTGCTTGTATTTTCCGTTTTCGGTATGCTGACCTGTCAGTATACCTATTTTGCGGCAGTCCAGTATTCCAATGCAGGCACGGCAACGGTGTTGCAGTCCTTGGCACCCCTGCTGATTTTGGGGATTGTTTGCTTTAAGGAAAAGCGACTGCCTCGCAAAATGGAAACAGGAGCGATTTTTTGTGCTTTGCTGGGGGTGTTTCTGATCAGTACGCATGGTAATATCCGCAGCATGAGCATTACAACTGTGGCGCTGCTGTTCGGCTTGGGTGCGGCGGCAGGCGGTGCGGCGTATAATCTGCTTTCCGGGGATTTATTGCGGCATTATGGTGTATATGCCGTTGTGGGCTATGCCATGCTGCTTGCAGGCGTGGCAATGCTGCCCTTTGTGCGCCCCTGGAGCTATGCCGTTCCTTTTGACCCGGAAACCCTTCTGGCAACGGCAGGCGTGGTTGTGATTGGTACGGCAATCGCATTTTCGCTCTATTTGAAGGGTGTCAGCGTTGTAGGACCCTTCATGGGAAGCCTGCTTGGGATGGTGGAGCCGATTACGGCGGTCATCGTTTCCCTTCTCTTTTTGCACGCAAAATTCCAAGGCATAGACCTGGTTGGCTTTGCGCTGATTCTGGGGACTGTGGTGGCGCTTTCCTTGCAATCGAAATAACGAAAAAAACAGGATACCTTGGTTTTTGCGGAAGCCAAGGTATATTTGCGTGCAAAGGAATTTTGTGATAAAATTATGTATTAGAAAATTTTTATCTGAAGGATATGGAAATAGATGAGGTGAGAGCTTTGGCGGAACAGAAAAATAAGAAAAAAACTGCCAAAACCACTGCAAAATCGCCGTCTGTGAAAAAAGCAACGGCAAGGAGCAGTGCCGGAAGGGAAACAGCAAAAAAGGAAACGGGAGCGAGAAAAGAGACCACCAGAATGACGGCGCAGCCTGCCCGTTTTGGGGACAGTATTTTGGATGAGGTCATTCTGCTTCTGATTATTGTTGCATCAATTATTGTATTCATCAGCCTGCTGACGGAAAAAATGGGCATCATCGGCGGCATCATCAGCAGCTTTTTCAAGGGACTTTTCGGGCTTGGCGGGCTTTTTCTGCCCATCTGCGTGATTGCCTACTGCATCTGGATGCTGGTGAGCGAGGAAAAGCGATATCCGCTTGTGCGCGGCATCGGGGCGGGGCTGTTTTTGCTGACCGTAGCCGCCTTTGCGCAGGTGCTGCACCCGATTCAGGTGGCAGAAAGCCTTGGCTTTTTCAAACGCTGTGGTGTGCTTTACGGCGCAGGTGCGTTTACAAATGGAGGGCTGACAGGTGGACTGATTGGCGGTGGACTGGACAGGGCATTGGACACCCTTGGGAGCGTCATTGTCCTATTGGCGACAGGAATTATTTCCATCGTCATGGCAACAGGAAAATCCTTCTTCCATGCCCTTGGGGATGCTAATGCACACCGCAAGGCGAGACGGAAGGTGAAAAACGAAAAAATCAAGAATAAAGCCGAGCGGATTCGCCAGCAGGAGGAGCTGGAAGCGGAGCGACAGGCGAAAAGGGCACAGCGCCGCAGAAGGATGAACCGTGAGGATTTCAATATCGAGGTACAGGAGAACAGCAGCGAAACGCCCTATGTGGAGGAAACGGTGTTCCGCAAGAAGCCTTTGATTCTGGAAACGAAAAAACGGGAACCGATTTTTGATTTTGTGAAGGAAAACGGCGCAGAGGTTGCGGTGCGCAGAGAGGAAAAGACGGAGGCTGTGCCGAAGGAAGCGCACGACGAAAAAGCCGCAGAAACGCCTTCTATCCGAGAAGCAGCGGCAATGCCGGCAGAGGAGCAGGTGAAACCGCAGGCAACAGAATCCGATGCGGCGGATGCATTGTTTGCGGAAATCTTTGCAGAAAAGCCACGCGAGGAAAGCATCAGCATTGATATTCTGCCGGAGGAGGACATGGGCAAAACCGTTGTGCCGAGAAAGGAAACGTCCGCTGCCGAGGAAGAAATCCCCATTGCAATGATGGAGGAGGAGACTGTGGAAGAAACGCAGGCAGAGGAAGCGGAGGAATCCGAAGAAGCGGCAGAGGCGGAGGACGCGAAGCCGGCGGCAGATATACATGAGCCAAGGAAGGAGACGGCACCTGTCGAGGAGGAAAGGCCGTATATCTTTCCGCCGATTACGCTGCTGGGAAAAGACCCGCAGACGGGTAACGGCAGCAACCGTTCGGAATTATTTGAAAATGCAAGAAAGCTGGAAACCACGCTGAAAAGCTTTAGCGTGGATGCAAAGGTAATCCAAATCAGCAGGGGCCCTACTGTGACGCGCTATGAGCTTTCGCCGAGCCAAGGCGTAAAGGTCAGCAAGATTGTGAATTTGGCGGATGATATCGCGCTGAATCTGGCGGCGAGCGGGATTCGTATTGAAGCGCCCATTCCCGGCAAGGCGGCAGTCGGCATTGAGGTGCCGAATAAGGAAACGCAGTCGGTTTATATGCGGACGCTGCTGGAAAACGATGCCTTTAAGCAGCACCCCTCTAAGCTTGCCTTTGCACTGGGGCAGGATATTGCAGGCAACCCTGTTGTGACGGATATTGCAAAAATGCCGCACCTGCTGATTGCGGGCGCAACGGGTTCGGGGAAATCGGTCTGCATCAATACGCTGATTACGAGTATTCTTTATAAGGCAGACCCCAAGGAGGTTAAGCTGCTTCTGGTTGACCCGAAGGTGGTAGAGCTGAGCGTGTATAACGGGATTCCGCATTTGCTGATTCCTGTTGTGACAGATCCGAAAAAGGCGGCCTCTGCGCTGAACTGGGCGGTGCGTGAGATGCTGCAAAGATATAATGATTTCGCTGCCCATGGTGTCAGAGATATTAAGGGCTTTAATAAATTGATGGAGGAAAAGGGTGACGAAAAGGGCAAAATGCCACAGATTGTCATTATCATTGATGAATTGGCAGACCTGATGATGGCAGCACCGGGCGAGGTGGAGGATGCTATCTGCCGTTTGGCGCAGATGGCGCGTGCGGCAGGGATGCACCTGATTATTGCGACACAGCGTCCCTCTGTGGATGTCATTACGGGGGTAATCAAGGCGAATATCCCTTCCAGACTGGCGTTCGCTGTATCCTCCGGCATTGACTCCAGAACGATTCTGGATATGGTCGGGGCGGAAAAGCTGCTGGGGAAGGGCGATATGCTGTTCTATCCTTCGGGACAAAGCAAGCCCTCTCGTTTGCAGGGCGCATTTGTGACGGATCAGGAGGTCGAAGCTATTGTCGATTTTCTGAAAAAGAGCAGCAAACCTAATTATACACAGGAAACCATAGACCAAATTACCGCTGCCGGTAAGGTTGGTGGTGCGGCGGAGGATTCGGATGAATTTTTCTCGCAGGCGGTTGATTTGATTCTGGAAAAGGAAAAGGCATCTGTTTCCATGCTGCAAAGACAATTCCGCATCGGCTATAACCGCGCGGCAAGGCTGATGGATGATTTGGAGAAGCAGGGGATTGTCGGTCCGGAGGAGGGCAGTAAGCCCCGAAAGGTTCTCATTACGAAAAGCGAATGGGAGGAAATGACGGGCGCAGTTCCCGATGAGATTTAAATTAGCTTCATAGCAGAGGGGTTCGGGGAACAAAGTGTTCCCTGAATAAAATCCGCAGGAGGAATTCATTTCCGACGAGGAAAACAGCGAGTTTCAAGGTTTGCCGATGGAACTCGTCTGTTTATTCTTCTGTCTAAACAAGTCGAAATCCTGATTTCGACTTAGGGGTCGACTTTGTCGACACCCAAAAGGGATTGCAGAAGCACTCTGCAATCCTTTTTTCTGTTTTTGATTGAAATGGATTGACAAAAACAGACAAGTATAGTATTATCGGCATAGGGTCATATGACTGACGGAAGTGGAGACAACCACATGGAGTATGACTATTCGAATGCCGACCGTCTGGGCGATGATGCTTGGATTGGGTGCGGCTTTTTTTATGGAAAATTTTCGGTAAAAAACGCACCGTCCCTTGTATCAGATGTGGAACAGCGGAATACCGCCAAAGCAGAGAGGAGATTTTTCGAATGTTTAAAACAGACTTACAGATTGCGCAGGAATGTAACATGGAGCATATCCTGAAGGTTGCTGAAAAAGCAGGGATTCCCGAAGAATATGTAGATTGCTACGGCAAATACAAGGGCAAAATCAGCAGCAAATATTACGACAAAATCAAAGATAACCCCGATGCAAAGCTGATTCTGGTAACAGCGGTGAACCCTACCCCCGCAGGCGAAGGCAAAACAACCGTTACCATCGGCCTGACAGAGGCATTGCAGCAGATGGGCAAGAATGCGATTACCTGCCTGCGTGAGCCCTCCTTGGGGCCCTGCATGGGCGTAAAGGGCGGCGCTGCCGGCGGCGGCTATGCACAGGTGGTTCCCATGGAGGATATCAACCTGCACTTTACCGGCGATTTGCACGCCATCACAACAGCAAATAACCTCTTGGCATCCATGGTGGATAACCACATTCAGCAGGGCAATGAGCTGAACATTGACCCCAGAAGAATTGCATGGAAGCGCTGTGTAGACCTGAATGACAGACAGCTGAGAAATGTGATTTCCGGCTTGGGCGGCAAGGTAAACGGCGTACCTAGAGAAGACGCGTTCCAGATTACCGTTGCTTCCGAAATCATGGCAATCTTCTGTCTGGCAAATGATTTGAAACAGCTGAAGGAAATGCTGGGCAGAATCATCGTTGGCTACACCTATGAGGATGAACCCGTAACAGCAAAAATGATTGGCGCAGACGGCGCAATGACAGTTCTTTTGAAGGATGCACTGCAGCCTAACGTAGTGCAGACACTGGAAAACACACTGGCAATCATCCACGGCGGCCCCTTCGCAAATATCGCACATGGCTGTAACTCCGTTATGGCAACAAAAACAGCAATGAAAATTGCGGATTATGTTGTAACAGAGGCAGGCTTCGGCGCAGACCTGGGTGCTGAAAAATTCTTTGATATCAAGTGCCGTAAGGCAGGCCTGAAGCCCGATGCGGTTGTTCTGGTTGCAACCGTGCGTGCGCTGAAATATAACGGCGGTGTACCGAAGGCAGATCTGTCCAATGAAAATTTGGATGCTCTGGCAAAGGGCTTTGTGAATCTGGAAAAGCACATTGAAAATATTCAGAAATACGGCGTTCCCGTTGTGGTAACACTGAACCATTTCGTAGCTGATACAGATGCAGAGGTGGCTTATGTGAAGGAACGCTGCGAATCCATGGGCGCAACCTTTGCCGTAGCGAAGGTTTGGGCTAACGGCGGCGAGGGCGGCAAGGCTCTGGCTGAAAAGGTTCTGGAAACACTGGAAACAAAGGAAAGCAAATTCCATTTCCTGTATGAGGATGAACTGAATATCGTAGAAAAGGTAAATAAGGTATGCAAGGAAATCTATGGCGCAGGTACAGTAAACTTCTCTGCGGCGGCAAAGAAAACACTGGCACAGATTGACAAGCTGGGCTTTCACGATTTCCCTGTATGTATCGCAAAGACACAATATTCTCTTTCCGATGATCCCAAGGTGTTGGGTCGTCCGGAAGGGTTCGAGGTAACAGTAAAGGAGATTCGTATTTCCGCAGGTGCAGGCTTTATCGTTGTTCTGCTGGGCGATGTTATGACAATGCCCGGTCTGCCCAAAAAGCCCGCAGCCTTGAATATCGACATTGACGATAACGGAAATGTGGTAGGTCTCTTCTAAGAAAAAGGGAGTTAAAAAGGATGAAAGCACAACTGATTGATGGCAAACGGATTTCTGCGGAAATTAAGGCAGAGGCGGCGGAGGAGGCAGCAGCATTAAAGGCAAAGGGGATTACACCCTGCTTAGCGGTTGTTTTGGTCGGCGATGATTCCGCCTCTCAGGTATATGTGAATAACAAGAAAAAGGCGTGTGAGGCAGTCGGGATTCGCTCGGTTTCTCATGTGTTGTCTGGGGGGACAACGGAGGAGGCACTTTTGGAGCTGATCGCCAAGCTGAACGCGGATAAGGACATTCATGGGATTCTAGTGCAGATGCCTGTGCCAAAGCAGATTGATGAACGAAAGGTTATTCTTGCCATCGACCCGAAGAAGGATGTGGATTGTTTCCATCCCGTAAACGTGGGCAATCTCCACACAGGCGGAGAGGGATTCCTTCCTTGTACCCCTGCGGGCATTATTGAGTTAATCAAGCGCAGCGGTCATTCCATCGAAGGGAAACAGTGTGTTGTGATTGGCAGAAGCAATATCGTAGGAAAGCCTGTAGCTATGCTGTTGATGCAGGAGAACGGCACTGTGACGATTTGCCATTCCAAAACAAAGAATCTGGCGGAAATCTGTCGGGGGGCAGATATCATTGTCAGCGCAGTGGGCAAGGTAAACACAGTGACGGCGGATATGGTAAAGGAAGGCGCGATTCTCATTGATGTTGGGATGAATCGCAATGAGGCAGGCAAGCTGTGCGGCGATGTGGATTTTGAGAACGTGAAGGAAATTGCAGGGGCGATTACGCCTGTTCCCGGCGGCGTTGGTCCGATGACCATCGCTATGCTGATGAAAAACTGCAACATAGCCGCAAAAATCCAGAATGGATTGGAATAAAGAAGAATTGTAAGAAAATCTTAAGATTGATACCCTTGACTTTCATAGAGAGCCAAGGGTATTCTTTTTATATAGGGAAAATAAGGAAAAGCGGTCGGAAAGGAAGTGTTTGTATGAAAAAAGGTGCTTTGAAGGGTATTGTATGCTTGGTTGTAATCGTGGTTATCTGGATGGCAGTTTCTTTTCGGAGCAAACCGCTTTCCGATGAGGGGGAAATTTCCCTTGAGAATTTTGTAGTTTGCCGTGTGCAGATGATGGAGATAAAAAATGATACAGGCTATGTGAGTGGGGCAGAAATCAGAGAGAGGGAACGGATGCAGAAGGCATTGGATGCGTTGGGTGAAATAGAGGTCAGAAAAATGATGCCATGGGAGAAGCTGCTTTCCGATAGGAGCGCGGAAGAGCCTTATCTTATGATGATTCGGTACGACAGCGAGACGGAAGGACGGTATGAGTCGCTCGCCTGCTGGGAGGGAGGACGCATTGATTTCAGAGATACCGCCTACATGATTACGGAAAAGGAAAAAACGAAGGCAACAGACCTACTGGAAGCACTTTTGCAGGAATACGAAACAGCAGAATAAGAAAAAGCAACCCTCGATTGTATCGGGGGTTTCTCTTTGGCAGAAGGAGGGAAAAAGAATTTTGCGGAAATATAGCAATTTTCTTGGTTTTATAGTAAAATATAATGATGTAAAAAAGAGAAGATTTTAAGGAGGAATACAATGAGCAGAAAAATCGCATTCACCTCTTTGGGGTGCGATAAGAATAGAGTTGACAGTGAGGTTATGCTGGGGATTTTACAGCAGAACGGCTACACAGCGGTAGCGGATGCGGCAGAGGCGGATATTATTGTGGTAAACACCTGCTGCTTTATCAAGGATGCCTTGGAGGAAAGCATTGAAACCATTTTGGAAATGTCCAAATATAAGAATCCAGAGGTGGGGCATTGCAAGGGCTTGATTGTGGCAGGCTGCTTAGGGCAGAGATACGAAAAGGAATTTTTTGACGAATTGCCCGAGGTGGATGCCATTGTCGGCACAACGGCGTATGAATCCATTGCGGAGGTTGCGGATGAAATTCTGGGCGGCAAGGAGCAGGTGAAGCAGTTGGAAAGCATTGACCTTGCCATGCAGGATGGAAACGGCAAGCTGCGTGTGCTTTCGACCGCACCGTATTTTGCGTATTTGAAAATTTCCGAGGGCTGCGACAACCGTTGTACCTATTGTGTCATTCCGCAAATGCGTGGCAGACACCGCAGCAGAGAGCTAGAAAGCCTTGTGGAGGAAGCAACCCTTTTGGCACAGCAGGGCGTGAAGGAATTGGTCATTGTTGCGCAGGATACCTCGATTTACGGCAGAGATTTATACGGCAAGCCGATGCTAGATGTGCTTTTGCGGCGGCTGAATGCCATTGAGGGCTTGGAGTGGATTCGTCTGCTGTATGCGTATCCCGAAACGCTGACAGAGGAAACCATTGCGGAAATGGCAAGCTGTGAAAAGGTTTGTCATTATATTGATATGCCGATTCAGCATGGGAATGATGCTGTGCTGAAGCGCATGGGCAGAAAAAGCAGCCAGACACTCATTCGGGAGAAGGTGGCAAGGCTGAGAGCGGCTATGCCCGATATTGCCATTCGCACGACACTGATTGTCGGCTTCCCCGGAGAGACAGAGGAGGAATTTGCGGATTTGCAGAGCTTTGTGCAGGAAATGAAATTCGACCGTTTGGGTGTGTTCTCCTATTCGCAGGAGGAAGGCACGGTTGCGGCGGAAATGGAAAACCAGATTCCGGAGGAAACGAAGGAAGAACGCAGGGAAATCATCATGGATATACAGAAATCCATTGCGGCTGCGCTTTGTGAAAAAGAGGTCGGCAAGGTACTGGAGGTGCTGATTGAGGGCAAGCTGCCTGAGGAAAACATCTTCTGCGGCAGGACAAGACGGGATGCCCCCGAAATTGACGGTCTGGTATTTGTTTCCTCGGAGGAGGAGCTGTATTCTGGTGATTTTGTAACGGTGAAGATTCGTGAAGCAGGCGATTATGATTTGATGGGAGATGTGGTTTATGGATATGAATTTAGCGAATAAGCTGACACTGCTGAGAGTGATAATGATTCCGGCATTTCTACTGGTGCTTTTCTTGGCACCGGAGCCGATGGGCAGATATATTGCGGTGGTTATTTTTATCGTAGCCTCCTTAACGGATATGTTGGATGGCAAGATTGCAAGAAAATACAACATGGTTTCCAACTTCGGGAAATTTATGGACCCCCTTGCGGACAAACTGCTGGTGATGTCTGCATTGGTTTCCATGGTTGCCTTAAAGGACTTGGCGGCATGGGTGGTTATCGTGATTCTGGCAAGAGAATTTGCCATCACAGGCTTCCGTACCCTTGCGATGGAGGCGAATATTGTGATGGCGGCAAGCTGGTGGGGGAAGGTGAAAACCACCACGCAGATGATTATGATTCCTGTGCTGCTGCTGAATCTGCCGTTTGCGTGCATGCCTGTTCTGGAAAAGCTGCTGGTGATTCTGGCGGTATTCTTTACGATTTTCTCCGGCGCGGATTATATCATTAAGAATAAGCAGGTTCTGATGGGCTAAGAGAAAAATGAAAGGGAGCGCTTTGTTTGAAAAGGCTCTCTTTTTTATTTCGGGATATTGGAATCCGATGATAAAAACGGTACAATAGAGGAAAAGACACAAAGGAGGAAGAAACATGAAGGCGGAGATTCTTGCAGTCGGCACGGAACTGCTGCTGGGGGATATTTTGAATACAAATGCACAGTTTCTGGCGCAGGAGCTGGCAAATCTGGGGATAGAGGTATATTATCAGACGGTTGTTGGGGATAACCCAAAGCGTTTAAAGGATACGATTTTTCATGCCTTTTCCAGAGCGGATTTAATTATTACAACAGGCGGCTTAGGGCCTACCGAGGATGACCTGACGAAGGAAACGGCGGCAGAATATTTCGGGGAAAGGCTGATTCTGGATGAAAGAGCATTGGGCAGAATTCGGAAATATTTTGACCGCACAGGCAGAGTGATGACGGAAAACAACGTGAAGCAGGCAATGGTGCCCGAAAAAAACGGGATTGTGCTGTATAACGATAACGGCACGGCACCGGGGATCATTATGGAGAAGAACGGAAAGATGATTGTGATGCTGCCCGGACCTCCGAGAGAAACGATTCCCATGTTCCAAAATCAGGTGAAGCCTTATCTGGCGAAGAAGCAGGAATTTACCTTTGTTTCCCGTATTCTGCGCGTGGCAGAGGTGGGCGAGAGTGCCATGGAGGAAAGGGTAAAGGATATCATTGATGCACAGACCAACCCGACGATTGCGCCCTATGCGAAGGATGGCGAGGCAATTTTGCGCATTACGGCGAAGGCAAGAGACGAGGAGGAAGCAAATCGGCTGATTGACCCTGTTGCGGCGGCATTGAAGGAAAGATTGGGCGATGCGGTCTATGGCGAGGGCGAAACCGATTTGGAAACCGTTGTGGCAGAACAGCTGTTGCAAAAGCAACTCACGTTAGCGGTGGCAGAATCCTGCACCGGTGGTATGATTGCGTCCAAGCTGGTGGAATATCCGGGGATTTCTGCGGCACTTGTGGAGGGCTGTGTGACCTATTCCAATGAGGCGAAAATGCACAGACTCGGCGTAAAGGCGGAAACACTGGAGAAATACGGTGCAGTCAGCGAGGAAACGGCGAAGGAAATGGCGGAGGGCATTGCGAGAACAAGCGGCGCAGATATCGGCTTGGCAACCACGGGCGTTGCAGGCCCGGAAAGCAGCGAGGGCAAGCCGGTCGGTCTGGTTTATATTGCGGTTGCTTATAAAGGAAAAACGGAGGTATACACCTGCCATTTTGTCGGAAAGCGGAACAAAATCAGAGAACGTGCGGCATATACTGCGCTGAATCGGCTGAGGAAGGGAATCAATGATGAAGCATAAGGGGGATTGGCTGCTGCTTTTGGCGGCATTTATCGGCGGCGGCGGCTTTATCAGCCTGAAATATCTTCTGGATTGGGGATATGACCCATTTCAGGTGATTTTCGGGCGTTTTCTGACGGCATCCGTCTGCATGTGTCTGGTTTATTGCAAACGGCTGAAACGAATTACCAAAGAGGAATGGAGGGTCGGCAGTATTTTGGGGGCACTGCTTGCGGCAATGTTTCTTCTGATGACGGTTGGGCTGCAATACACCACGCCATCGGTCAATGCGTTTCTGGTGAATATTCCTGCGGTCATTGTGCCGTTTGTCTGCTGGGGCGTGTTCAGGCAGAAGCCGAATCGGAACTGCTTTCTGGCGGCGGGGATGACGCTCTTTGGCGTTTGCTGCCTTTCCCTGACGGCGGATTTTCGGCTGGATTTCGGGGCAGGGCTGTCACTGCTGGCGGCGGTGGCGTTTTCGTTGCAAATGGCGTTTCTGGGGAATCTGACCAAGGACTGCGATTCTGTGCATATTGCGATTGTGGAGAATCTTTCGACCCTTGCGGTGATGACGGTGATTCTGATGTTTACGGGATGGGATATGCCACCCCTGACATTGCCTGCCTTCGGAAACTTTTTCTACGCAGGGGCATTTTGCACCGCACTTTATTTTGTGCTGCAAAGCATCGGACAGCAAAGCACTGCGCCGAACAAGGCGGCAATCATCATTACAACGGAATCTATTTTTGCGGCGGTATTTTCTGCGATTTTGTACGGCGAACGGATGCACTTCCGGGGATATCTGGGGTGTGCGGTGATTTTTGCGGCAATGGCTTTGGCGGAAAAGCCTGTGCAGGAGAGAAAATAGCCGTTGACAAGGCGAACAAAATCGAATAAAATGGAAAAAAAGAGAACAAATATTCGTGAGTATAAACAGAATCCGATAGGGTTTGGAAAGGTGGCAATAAAATGGCGGCAAAGGCACAAAAGGAAGATGTAAAATTTGAAGATAAGCAAAAGGCGCTGGATGCGGCACTAAGCCAGATTGAGAAGCAGTTTGGCAAGGGTGCGGTAATGAAGCTGGGGGACAATAATGCAAAAATGGCGGTTGAGGTTGTGCCGACCGGCTCTCTGAGTCTGGATTTGGCGTTGGGGGTTGGCGGTCTGCCGAAGGGCAGAATCGTCGAGGTTTATGGCCCTGAATCCTCCGGTAAGACAACGGTTGCCCTGCACATGGTGGCAGAGGTGCAGAAGCGCGGCGGCATTGCAGGATATGTGGATGCGGAGCATGCGATGGACCCCACCTATGCAAAGGCGCTGGGGGTTGATATTGACAACCTCTATATTTCTCAGCCGGATGACGGCGAACAGGCGTTGGAAATCACCGAAACCATGGTACGCAGCGGTGCGATTGATATTGTGATTGTGGACTCCGTAGCGGCATTGGTGCCCCGTGCGGAAATCGAGGGCGAAATGGGCGATTCCCACATGGGCTTGCAGGCAAGACTGATGAGCCAGGCATTAAGAAAGCTGACAGGTATCACCAATAAATCGAATTGTACGGTTGTTTTCATCAACCAGCTGCGTGAGAAAATTGGCGTAACCTTCGGCAATCCCGAAACTACAACGGGCGGTCGTGCGCTGAAATTCTATTCCTCTATCCGTATGGAAATCAGAAAGGCGGATGTGTTGAAGCAGGGAACGGAAATTGTCGGCAACCGCACAAAGGTAAAGGTTGCGAAAAACAAGGTAGCGCCTCCCTTCAGAACAGCCGAGTTTGATATTATCTACGGCAAGGGCATCTCCAAGGAGGGGGATATTCTGGATCTGGCGGCAGATGTGGATATCGTAAACAAGAGCGGCGCGTGGTATGCCTATAAGGAAACCCGTATCGGGCAAGGGCGTGAAAACGCAAAGCAGTTCCTGCGCGAGCATCCCGAAATGTGCGCGGAAATCGACCATCTGGTGCGTGTGCATTATGGGCTGGAGCAGAATCAGGATGCACCGCAGACAGCAGAAGCGGCAGATGCAGTCGAAGCACCTATCACGGAAACAGAATTTTAAAATTAAAATATTATAGTTAAAAAATTGCAAAAAAGGAACCCTTCGTATGGAAAAAATACGGAGGGTTTTTCTGTTAAAATTATGTAGTATTATGCAAATACAAGCTGCACCAGAGCCATATAGCAGACAGTGCCGCAGAAAATGCTGATGAGGGTGCTTCTTTTCCAAAGATGCAGGACTGCCGTGACAGCAGAGGCAATCAAAAGCGGCGCAAAGCCTGCCGCAGAGGAAAAGGTAATGCCCTTCAAGCAATAAATAACGAGGGTTGCCATGATTGCCATAGGCAGCACACGCCCCAGATAGCGTACAGGCTCGGGAACGGCTCTGCCACTGAAAATAAGGAAGGGCAGGGCGCGCTCCAGAAGGGTGCAGATGCCGCAGACGGCGATGATTGCAATAGATTGCATTGTAGTTAAAACCATTTACGCTTCCTCCTTTTCTTCCTTTACAGCTTTTGCAGGCTCGATACGGTGACGCAGGATGCTTAAGAGAGCAACGGTAATCACCAGCGAGGGCAGAATGAAATTGCTTGGCCCGAAGATAAGCAGACAAACGATGGCGGAAACAAAGGCAAGCCATGCCGGCAGGCGGTTATCCGCGCCAAGCATCTGCTCTATCAGGATAACGATGAAAAGGGCGGTTAGCGCAAAATCAATGCCTGTGGTGTTGAAGGGGAGCATGCTCCCAATCAGCGCACCGATGATGCTCAGAATAATCCAATAGGAGATGGACAGAAACGCCGTCAGCACATACGCCCATTTTTCATTGACATCCGACTCGAAATGATGCGAACAGTGCAGGGAATAATTTTCATCCGTCAGGGAATAGATGAGGAAATATTTCCAAGGCCCGAAGGTGCGGAATTTTTCGATGAAGGACAGCCCATAGAAAATATGACGGCTGTTAAGCAGGAGTGACATAATCGCAACAGTCAGAAGCGAAACGCCGCCGGCGAAGAAGGTCACCATCAGATATTGCAGAGAGCCTGCCAGAACGAAAATGCTGCATGCGCCTGTCCAGACGAAATTATAGCCGCAGTTCTGCATCAGTACCCCGTAGGCAAGGGCAACGGGGATGTAGCTGATGAGGATAGGAAGGCTGTGCTTGAGTGCATAACGAAAGGCTTTTGCCATAAATCATGCTCCTTTCTGAAGGGTATCTTATTTACTCATTTTTCATTTGTTGGATACGGGCTTCGTCGGGGGTGATATAAATGGTTTTATTCGTCAGATAAATCACCATGCCCGGCTTTGCGCCGTTTGGTTTCTTGATATTTTTTCTCTGGGTATAATCCACAGGAACCATGCTGCTGTTTTTTGCTTTACTGTAGAAGGCGGCAAGGTTTGCAGCCTCCTCCATCGTGGCTTCCGGCAGCTCGCTTTGCCCATTGGTGCGGATGATGACATGGGAGCCGGGGATATCCTTCGTGTGCATCCAGAGGTCTGTCGGCTCGGCGGTGCGGAGGGTCAGCTCGTCATTTTGCAGATTGCTTTTTCCGACCAGAATTTCATACCCATCGGAGGAAATATAACGCAGGGGCTTTGCCCTTTTCGGCTTCGGCTGTCCTTTTTTCTGTGCCTGCCTGCGGATGAAGCCGCTTTCCGCTAATTCTGTACGGATTTCGGAAAGATCGGCATCCTCCTTGGCGTTTTCCAGTGCATTGAGAACGCTTTCCAGATACGCCAGCTCCTCGTTATTCTGTTTTTCCTGTATTTCCAGTGCCGCAAGGGTACGCTTTGCCTTGTTGTATTTTGCAAAATATTTCTGCGCATTTTCCGCAGGTGTTTTTGCGGGGTCAATGGCAATTTCGATTTCGGGCATGGATTCCTCGTAATAATCAATGGTTTTGAAGGTTGTTACGCCCTGCGGAACGGCATAGATATTGGCAGTCAGGAGTTCGCCTTTTTTCTTCCATAAATCCATGCCCTTTGTTTCGCGGCGTGTTTTCAGCTGAATTTCCTTTTTCTTCACACAGCGTTCGATATGATTGGTTACCAGCTTTCGCATATCCTGCGCCTTTTGGCGAATATGTGCCGCATTATCCCGCTCCTGATAAAAGCCCTCCAGAAGGGCAGAAACGGAAGGAAAGGGCTTGGCGGCAAGGCCTTGAAATTGCTGCATTTTCAGAACGGCAAAATCGACAATGCGATTATTTTCCTTCTGATAATAAATGGCAGGGCAGAAGTCCGCCGCTTTGACCTCCTGCATGGTTTTTTCAAAGGCGGCAAAGAGCCGTTCACTGCTTTCTAATGTGGTTTCCTGACAGGAATCCGAAGCATCCAACCCTGCGCGAGTGCAGATTTCGCCTGCCATGACAGGGCTGATGCCGGTGTAGGTCTGATAAAGAAATTCCTGCAGCCTTCTGCCCTCCTGCAGATGCAGGGAAAAGAGGAAATCCGCCTGTTCGGCAAGGAGAGGGTTTTTCTTATCCTGCGAAGGGGGGAAAACATATTCCTTGCCGGGGAGTACCTCTCGGACAGAGCTTTTCTCATGGGTGACACGCTTGATGGAATCCAGAATTCTGCCGGTTTCATCGGTTAGGATAAGGTTGCTGTGCTTGCCCATGATTTCCAGAATCAGATTTTTTGTAGTGATATCGCCCATTTCATTGGCGGATTCAATCCGCAGGATGATGATACGCTCGAAATTCGGCTGTACAATATCTATAATTTTGCCGCCTGCGATATGCTTGCGCATGACCATGCAGAATAAGGGTGCGGTCATAGGGTTTTCGCGGCTGCTTTCGGTCAGGTGGATACGGGGATGGGCAGAGTTGGCGGAAATGATGATTTTCTTTGCGCCGCCGCCAAGCCCACGAATAGACATACGAATTTCATCCGCAAGGGGTTGATGGATTTTATCGATACGCCCACCTAAAAGGGCTGCTTTGAGTTCTGATACGATGGCAGAGGTTGTAATGCCGTCCAGTGCCATAAGGAACACCTCCTTAAATACATTTGGTTAATTTATAATTTTAACATAGGATTTTCTTTTTTGCATTATTTTTTCAAGCGGATTACCAAGAAAAGCAGTAGGATTTGCAAAAAAGTTCTAAAATGAAGGAAATATTAAAAAATGATTAAAAATAGTGGATACAATTTGCGGTTTTCCTTGCTATTTGGCGGACACTTATGTATAATAAAACAACGATTTTTGGAACGAAGCATAGAAAGGAATCGAAACATGAGTGCAAGTGTAAGAAGCATGACAGGCTATGGACGCGGCGAGCATATCGCAGAGGAAAGAAAGTTTACGGTGGAAATGAAATCCGTAAACCATCGTTATAATGATATGACGATTAAGCTGCCCCGCTCTCTGGCAGGTCTGGAGGATAAAATCAAAAAAAGAATCATGCATGAGGTATTTCGCGGCAAGACTGATGTGTATATCAGCTTTGAAACCTTTTCCGCAGCGGATGTAGAGGTAAAGCTGAACGAAGCACTGGCGGCGGCATATATCGAAAAGCTGAAGCTGATAGAAGAAAAATTCGGCATCTACAGCGAAAATAAGCTGGAGCTGGCGGCAAAATTCCCCGATGTGATTACGGTGGAGAAGGCACAGCAGGAGGAGGAGGTCATCTGGGAGGCACTGGTGCCTGCACTGGATGAGGCAGTGGAAAAATTCGTTGCCATGCGTACCGTTGAGGGCGAAAATCTGAAAAAGGATATTCTTTTGAAGGGCGAACGCATCAGGGCACTTGTGGCAGAGGTGAAGGAGCGTTCCCCTCTGGTGGTTGTGGAATATCAGGAAAAGCTGAACAACCGCTTGAAGGATTTGCTGGGCGGCGTTGATGTTGATCCACAGCGCATTGCGACAGAGGTTGCGGTTTTTGCAGACCGTGGCTGCGTGGATGAAGAAGTGACCAGATTGGAAAGCCATCTGATTCAGCTGAAGGATATTCTGGACGGTGGCGGACAGGTAGGACGCAAGCTGGACTTTCTGATTCAGGAAATGAACAGAGAATCCAACACCATCGCATCCAAGGCGAATGACATTCAGATTGTAAAGGCTACGATTGAACTGAAAAGCGAAATCGAAAAAATCAGAGAACAGATTCAAAATCTGGAGTAACGGCCTTTTTTTACAATAAAAAAGAAAGGCTATTTATAGGATAAAGGGGAAATACACATGAATAAACAGGGTATTTTATTGATTATCTCCGGTCCTTCCGGTTCCGGCAAAGGGACGATTGTAGAGCGTCTTTGCGAGAAGAACAATTTTTCGCTTTCCATTTCCGCAACAACAAGAAAGCCCAGAGAATATGAGAAGGACGGGGTGCATTATTTCTTTCATACCAGAGAGGAATTTGAGAAAATGCGCGACCGCAAGGAGCTTCTGGAATGGGCGGAATTCTGCGGCAATTATTACGGCACACCCAGAAAATATGTAACAGAGCAGCTGATGGCAGGCAATAATGTCATTCTGGAGATTGAGGTACAGGGTGCGCTGCAGGTAAAGAAAATTTACCCCGAAGGCGTGCTGATTTTCATGGTTCCGCCCAATCTGGAGGAGCTGGGCAACCGCCTGACAAAACGCGGCACCGAGGATAAGGAAACCATCAACAAACGACTGCGCCGCGCATTGGAGGAGATGGAACTGGTAGAGGAATACGATTATCTGGTCATCAATGACACCATAGAGCAGGCAACTGAGGATATGCTGACTATCGTTGCGGCAGAAAAGATGAAATGCAGCAGAAATAAAAATATCAAAAAGATTTTCAAAGGAGAGATGTAATATGTTAAGACCTTCTTATTCCGATATTCTGGAGGTTATCACACAGGATTCCGAGGATATTACCATTGCCAGCAGATATACCATCGTGATTGCGGCGGCAAAAAGAGCAAGACAGCTGGTAGACCATCAGCAGCCTATGATTGACCATATTGAGGTGGATAAGCCTGTTTCCATCGCAGTCAATGAAATTTACGAAGGCAAGCTGAAAATCCGCGAGGGCAAGCCGGAGGAAGAGGACAAAGAGGTTGCACTGGCAGAGGTTGATTTTGCAAGCATGGCAGAGGAAACCGAGGAAGAATAATATGCAAGGAAAATAGCCCGTTTTTACGGGCTGTTTTTGTAGGGAGGTGAGAAATGATGTATGCGAAGGTGATTGTTGGGCTGAATCAGCCGGAAATGGATAAGCTGTTTGATTATCGGATTCCCGAAGGGATGACAGTGGAAATCGGTGTAAGGGTGATTGTGCCGTTTGGCAGCCGCAACAAAAAGACGGAGGGCTATGTCATTTCTCTTTCCGAAAAAACAGAGGTGCCTGCGGATAAAATCAAGGAGATTCTTGAGGTTCTGGATGAGGGCAGACCGACCTTTACGCCTGCCCTTCTGGATTTGGCGGAATGGATGAAGGAACGCTATTTCTGCACACTGAACCAATGCCTGCAGGCAATTATGCCGCCCGGCATCCGCACAAAAAGCAGTTGGACAGTCGGACGAAGGGCATTTGATTCGGAAACGAAGCTGACCCCGAAGGAAACGGCGTTGCTTGCATTATTCGGGGAACGAAGGGAAATTCCCTTGGAGGAGGTGCAGGCGGAATTCGGCGGAGATTGCCTGACATTTCTGCGGAAGGCAGAGGAAAAGGGTCTGCTTGCGCTGAAACAGGAGCTGCATCGCAGTGAATACAAAAATGAAAAACGGCTCTATTCTCTGGACAGAGACCATCCACTTCTGGAAGCGGCATGGAAAAAGGCGGAGAAGGAGAAGCGTCTGGAGGGGCAAAGGCTGCTGTTGGAGTACCTCGCAAACGGCAGAGAAGCAACGGCGGCGGAACTAAAGGAGGCACTTGGCATTACCGATTCGCCCATCAAAACCCTGCTGAAAAAGGGCATCCTTCGGGAACGGAGACAGACGGAACGGCGAAATGTCTTTGATGCGGACACGGTGGAACGGACGCAGCCCTTTACCCCGACGGCAGAGCAGGCGGCGGCACTTTCTGCTTTGCATCGGGAATTGGAGCAGAAAGAAAAAAAGCCTGTACTTCTGCATGGGGTGACGGGCAGCGGCAAAACGGAGATTTATATGCAGATGATTGCGGAGGTTCTGGCAAGGGGCGAGCAGGCGATTGTGCTTGTGCCGGAGATTGCCTTAACCCCTTTGCTTGCGGAGCGGTTTGTTTCCCGCTTTGGGGATGCAGTCAGCGTGACGCACAGCCGCCTTTCCATGGGGGAGAGAGTTGACCAGTGGAAAAAGGCAAGGGATGGCGAGATTTCGGTTGTGATTGGCGCACGGTCGGCGTTGTTTCTGCCGTTTCCGAAGGTCGGCGCGATTATCATGGATGAGGCGCACGAGAACAGCTATGTTTCCGATATTACCCCGAAATATGACACGAAGGACGTTGCGGCGGCACTGGCAAAACGCTATGGTGCGCTCCTTCTGATGGGGACGGCAACGCCGGATTTCATCAGCTATTACAAAGCAAAGCAGGGAGAATTTCTGCTGCTGGAATTAAAGGAACGGACGGGCGGCGGTGTTCTGCCGCGGATGCTTGTGACGGATATGCGAAAGGAGCTGGCGGAGGGCAACCGTTCTGCGTTCGGCAGAGCATTACAGGCGGAAATCCGCAGGAATCTGGAGAAGGGCGAGCAGACGATGCTCTTTCTGAACCGCAGAGGGTATGCAACCTTTGTTTCCTGCCGCAGCTGTGGGCATGTGATGAAATGCCCGGAATGTGACCTGACATATACCTATCATGCGAAGGAGCATGCGCTGGCTTGCCATTATTGCGGCAGGAGAGCACCTCTGCCGAAGGTCTGCCCCGTCTGTGGCTCGAAGTATATTCGTTATTTCGGCACAGGGACACAGAAAATAGAGGAGGAAGCAAAAAAGCTGTTTCCGGAAGCAAGGATTCTGCGGATGGATTTGGATACCACACTGACAAAGCACAGCCATGAAAAAATTCTTGCGGCATTTGCGGCAGGAGAGGCGGATATTCTGATAGGGACGCAGATGATTGCCAAGGGGCATGATTACCCCAACGTGACACTGGTGGGCATTATGGCGGCGGATTTATCCTTAAATGCGGACAGCTTTACGGCGGCGGAAACGGGCTTTCGGCTGATGCTGCAGGCGGCAGGACGTGCCGGCAGAAGGGATGACAGAGGGCGCGTGTTTCTCCAGACCTACCAGCCACAGCACTATGCGGTGCAGTATGCCGCGAAGCAGGATTATGAAGGCTTTTATGAGGAAGAAATGCTTATGCGGCAGATGATGGGCTATCCGCCGTTTTCCGCATTTTTCAGTATTCTGCTGACAGGTGCGGCACAGGAGGAGGCGGCACAGGCGGCGCAGGAGCTGGCAGAACGACTGGCACAGGCGGATGAGGAGGAGATTGCAACGATTCTCGGACCGACGGCACTGCCGAAATTTCGCGGAGAATACCGCTACCGGATTATTGTGAAGGCGGCGGAGGAGGAACCCCTGCGGCAGCTGGTTCTGCCGACAGTGGAGAGGATGAAGAAGGAGCGAAACCGTAATGTGCGCGTAGGTTTGGCGCTTAACCCGACCAATATTGTATAAAGCAGAAAAAAATGTTATAATATTTCATTGGAAAACGAAAAGCTCGCTTTCCGTTTCTGTTTCAGATAAATTTACAAAAAGTTTTTTGTTTGTTCAAATTTTGGAGATATTATAGAATTAGGAGGAAGAAAAAATGGCAATTCGTAATATTCGTATCAGCACAGATGAGGTGCTGAGAAAAACCTGCAAACCGATCAAGGAAATTACCCCCAATCTGCTGACACTGCTGGATGATATGGCGGATACCATGTATGAAGCAAACGGCGTTGGTTTAGCCGCACCACAGGTAGGGATTTTGAAAAGAGCCGTTGTCATTGATATCGGCGAGGGTCTGGTGGAGCTTTTGAACCCTGTCATTCTGGAAACGAGCGGTTCTCAGACTGACGAGGAGGGCTGCCTGAGCCTGCCCGGACAATCTGCTCCTGTGGAACGCCCCTATTATGTGAAGGCAAAGGCGATGGACAGAGAGGGCAATGAATTCATCATCGAGGGGGAAGAACTGATGGCACGCGCATTGTGCCACGAGATTGACCATCTGGATGGGATTCTGTATATTGATAAGGCACTGCCGAGAGAGGAAGCGTAAGGAGGAATACCGATGAGAGTGATTTTTATGGGAACGCCCGATTTTGCGGTACCTTCCTTGCAGGCATTGCTGACAAGGCATGAGGTTGTGGCAGTTGTGACACAGCCCGATAAGCCCAAGGGCAGAGGGAAAAAGCTGCAGCCCACACCCGTAAAGGCAGTGGCACTGGAGCATGGGATTCCTGTTTTGCAGCCTGTGAAGGTACGCGAACCGGAGGTTATCGAGCAGCTGCGCGGCTATGGCGCGGATTTGATTGCCGTCACTGCATTCGGGCAGATTTTGCCGGAGGAAATTCTGAATATGCCGAAATACGGCTGTATCAATGTGCATGGCTCGCTTCTGCCGGAATACAGAGGGGCGGCACCGATGCAGCGCGCCATTATTGACGGCAAGAAGGTAACAGGCATTACCACGATGTTCATGGCAAAGGGCATGGATACGGGGGATATGCTTTTGAAAACGGAAGTGGAGATTCTTCCGACAGATAATTTTGAGGATCTGCATGATAAAATGGCGGTAGCAGGCGCAGCACTGCTTCTGGAAACGATTGACGGACTGGAAAAGGGTACAATTACACGGATGCCGCAGGATGATGCACTGGCAACCCATGCGCCCATGATTCATAAGGAGACAGGTCATATTGACTGGAGCAAAGGCGGACAGCAGATTATTGATCTGATGCGCGGAATGTATCCCGGACATGGCGCATACGCTGTTCTGGGAGAGGAACCGCTCAAGATGTTCTGGGCGGAGGCGGAAAACAAAAGCTACCCCGATGCGGCATTTGGTGAAATTGTAGAGGTGACAAAAAAGGATTTTGCGGTAAAATGCGGCGATGGAATTTTGCGTATCAAAGAGGTGCAGGCGCGCGGCGGCAAGAAGATGGCGGCGGATGCGTATCTGCGTGGGCATGAAATGCAGACAGGCATTTTGCTTGGCTAAGGCTTGAATAGGAAAGTTCCAAACAGATAGGAGGAACCGATATGTATTATGGTTATGGATATGGATACGACAGTATGTACTTTTTGGTGCTTCTGGCATTCATTTTTTCGATGGTTGCGCAGATGAAGGTATCCGGTACATTTAAGAAATATGCGAAAATCAGAAACAGACGAGGCTTGACGGGGGCGCAGGTGGCAGAGCAGATGATGCACAACGCAGGCATTTATGATGTAAGCGTGCAGCGTGTGGCAGGCAACCTGACAGACCATTATGACCCCAGAACAAAGACACTGCGCCTGTCCGAAAGCGTGTATGACAGCACATCGGTAGCGGCGGTCGGCGTAGCGGCGCACGAGACAGGGCATGCCATTCAGCATGATGTGGGCTATGCACCGCTGGCACTGCGGAGCTTTTTCGTGCCTCTGGCAAACTTCGGCTCCAGACTGGCAATTCCCCTGATTTTGATTGGGTTTATTTTCAGCGGCGGCGGCAGCACATTGGTGACACTGGGGATTCTGTTCTTCTCCCTTTCCGTTGTGTTTACGATTATTACACTGCCTGTGGAATTCAACGCATCCAGAAGGGCGATTCGCCTGCTGGCAGATGACGGATTTCTGGACAGCGACGAAATCGGCGGTGCGAAAAGGGTGCTGAGTGCGGCGGCAATGACCTATGTTGCGGCGGCGTTTGCGGCAATCGCACAGCTTCTGAGACTGGTTGCCATCTTTGGCAGAAGAAACGATTAAAAAAGAAAGGCTAATCTGATTGCGGATTAGCCTTTTGGTGTTTTTGCGGATGCCTCTTTTTTGTCGAAATGGGGGCGAAATGATTGAAGAATCCTCTGTTTTGTCGTATAATATTATGTTGAGACAGAATGGCTTGAACGGAAGGAATGGAAAAAGATGATCCAAATCAATCCAAGAGAGATTGCGGCAGAGGCACTCATGGAAATCATGACGGCGGATGCCTATAATACAATGACACTGCGCCGCCTGCTGCGGCAGAACGGTGCGATGTCCAGACAGGACAGAGCCTTTGTGACGGAGGTGGTAAACGGTACACTGCGCAATTTGATTTATATTGACCATGTGCTGAATACCTTTTCCAAAACAAAAACGGAAAAAATGAAGCCGTGGCTGCTGGCAGTGCTGCGGACGGCGGTGTATCAGATGTACTTCATGGACGTACCGGATGCAGCGGCGTGTAATGAGGCGGTGAAGTTGGCATCGGTCAGAGGATACGGCTCTTTGAAGGGCTTTGTGAACGGCGTATTGCGCACGGCGGCAAAGAAAAAGCAGGAGATTCCCTTGCCTGAGAGGGGAACGGCGGAATACCTTTCTGTGGTGTATTCCCATCCGCTGTGGCTGATACGGATGTGGATTGCCTATTACGGCTATGAAGAAACAGAACAAATCTGTGCGTATGATAATCAGTCCCCCGATGTGACGATTCGGGTGAATACGCTGAAAACGAATACGCAGGCTTTGAAAAAGAAGCTGGAGCAGGCAGGTGTGCATGTGGCAGAGGGCAGAATTTGTGCGGATGCACTGCATCTGACGAAAACGGCGGATTTGAGCCGCTTGGATGCCTTCAAAGAAGGGCTGTTCCATGTGCAGGATGAAAGCTCTCAGCTTGCGGTACGGGTGCTAGACCCCCAAAGGGGCGAGGAAATTCTGGATTTGTGCGCCGCGCCGGGCGGGAAAAGCTTTACGATTGCGGAACAGATGGAAAACGAGGGCAGTCTGCTTTCCTGCGATATTTATGCGCATAAAATCGACCTGATGGAGGAGGGGGCGGAACGCCTTGGCATTTCCATCATGCAGTGCAGGGTGAAGGATGCGGCGGCTGAGGAGGAAAGCCCGAAGCAGTTTGACCGCGTGCTGGCGGATGTGCCCTGCTCCGGTTTGGGGCTGATGCGAAAGAAGCCGGATATCCGCTTGAAAAAGGATGGCAATGAGATTGACAGCCTGACAAAAATTCAGAGGGAAATTCTGGAAAATGCGGCAGGCTATGTGAAAAAGGGCGGCGTTCTGGTCTACAGCACCTGTACGCTTTGCCGAAAGGAAAATGAAAAGAATCTGGAATGGTTTCTGGCACAGCACCCCGATTTTACGGCGGAGGATATTTCGGAATTTCTGCCCGAAGGCTGGGATACGGAAACGGCGAAAAAGGGATATCTGACCCTGCTGCCCCATAAAACAGGAACAGACGGATTTTTCATTTCAAAATTAAGAAGAAAGGATTGAGATATGGAAAAGGTTGATATCAAATCCATGGACATAACCGAATTGCAGGAGCTTTTGCAGGAATTGGGTGAGCCGAAATTTCGTGCGAAGCAGCTTTTCGATTGGCTACACGCAAAGCAGGTGGACAGCTTTGCCGAAATGACGAATCTTTCCAAAGGCCTGCGGGAAAAGCTTGGCGAAACGGCAGCAATCAACGGTGTGAAAATCGTGCGGCGGCTGGTTTCGCAGATTGACGGCACGAGAAAATATCTTTTTGCGCTTTCGGATGGCGCGATTATCGAAAGTGTATTGATGAAATATGAGCATGGCAATACAGTCTGCATTTCGACGCAGGTCGGCTGTCGGATGGGCTGCAAATTCTGCGCATCCACACTGGACGGCGTGGAACGCGGACTGACGGCAGGAGAAATGCTTTCCCAGATTTATGCGATTCAGAAGGACTGCGGCGAGCGAGTACACGGTACGGTACTGATGGGCAGCGGCGAGCCTCTGGATAACTATGACAATGTTCTGAAATTTCTGCGTCTGATTAACGACCCGAATGGGCAGAATATGGGACAGAGACATATTACGCTTTCGACCTGCGGCTTGGTGGAAAAAATTTATGCGCTGGCGGAGGAAAATCTTCAGATTACACTGGCGGTTTCCTTGCATGCGCCGAATGACGAAATCCGTACGCAGACCATGCCTGTGGCAAAGCTGTACGATATGGACAGACTTTTGCAGGCGTGCAGGGATTACGCGGAGAAAACAAAACGCCGCATTACCTTTGAATATGCGCTGATTCATGGCGTGAATGACGGGGATGCGCATGCGCGGGAGCTGGCCGGAAGGCTGAGAGATATGCTCTGCCATGTGAACCTGATTCCCGTCAATGACGTAAAGGAGCGCAATTATATCAAAAGCTCTGCGGAGCGGGTAAAACGGTTTGCATCTATTCTGAGTGAAAATGGTGTGGAAACCACAGTCAGACGAAAGCTGGGCAGTGATATTGATGCTGCCTGCGGTCAACTGCGAAGAAGCCATATCAAGGAAAAGGCTATGGAGGAATAGGATGCGGAAAAATAAGCGGCAGGGAGGTGGAGCAGCGTTGAAAGCAGTTGGAATGAGCGACATTGGAAAATGCCGCAAAAATAATGAGGATGCCTATTACATTTCGGCAGGGGAAGACCCTGCGGAAAATTTATATCTGGTTGCCGATGGGATGGGCGGCTGCAACGCGGGAGAAATCGCGAGCAGCTGTGCAATCGAAGGCTTTCTGGAGCATTTCTGGAAGGAAATGAAGCATGCAGAAAATGACGACATGCTGGATTTAATGACAAGTGCGGTGGCAGCTGCAAATCGGACGGTTTATGAAAAATCCAATTCCGACAGAGAGTTTGCGGAAATGGGAACAACCATCGTTGCAGCGGCGGTGCGTGAGGAGAAGCTTTATGTTGCCTATGTGGGGGACAGCAGAGCTTACCTTTTTCGCAAAAAGGAGATGCAGCCCCTCACCACAGACCATTCCTATGTGATGGAGCTGGTGAAGATGGGGAGCATTACGAAGGAGGAAGCGGCAATGCACCCCAAAAGAAACGTGATTACGCGCGCCATTGGGATTCGGGATACCGTGGAGACGGATACGGTGATTCATCCCGTGCAGAAGGGAGACATCGTCTTGCTTTGTACAGATGGGCTTTCCGGTATGCTGAAGGATGAGGAAATGGCGAAGATTCTGAGTAAGCGGATCGCTCTGGACAAAAAAGCGGCAATTCTGGTGGAGGAAGCGAATCGGCAGGGGGGACATGACAACATTTCCCTTATTCTGGTTGAGATATAAGTAGGAGGTTACAAACTGATGTTATTGAATCCGGGTACTGTCCTAAGCGGCAGATACGAAATATTAGAAAAAATCGGTTCCGGCGGCATGGCAGTTGTTTACAGAGGCAGAGACAGAAAGCTGGATCGTTATGTTACGGTGAAGGTTTTGCGGGAGGAATTTGTCGGGGACGAGGAATTTATTGAGCGCTTTCGTTCCGAGGCATGCTCCGTTGCAAGATTATCCCATCCGAATATCGTAAGAGCGTATGATGTGGGCGAGGACGGAGATATTAATTATATCGTTAATGAATACATCCACGGGGATACACTGAAGAAGGCAATCAAGGAAAAAGCACCCTTTGATTCCCGTTCTACTATCAATGTGGCAATTCAGATTGCCTCTGCGCTGAGTCAGGCGCATAAGGCGCACATCGTACATAGAGATATCAAGCCCCAGAATATTCTGGTAGGGACAGACGGCGTGGTAAAGGTGACGGATTTTGGTATTGCCAGAGCGGCAACCGCATCCACCATGACAACAACGGCAAATGCGGCAGGCTCTGTGCATTATTTCTCCCCTGAGCAGGCAAGAGGTGGCTATGTGGATGAAAAAAGCGATATCTATTCTCTGGGTATCACGATGTTTGAAATGATTACAGGCGTATTGCCGTTTCAGGGCAACAATTCCGTCAGCATTGCATTGATGCATATCAATGACGAGCTGCCGGATATCCGCCAGTATAACCCGAACTGTACGCGCTCTCTGGAGGGGATCATCCGCAAGGCAACAATGAAAAAGGCAGATGAACGCTACGCAAGCATTGATCTTCTCTTGGCAGACCTGATTCGTGCCAGAGCGGAGCTGAACGGTTCCGCAAAGGAAGAAAAGTCTGCGGAAAAGAAAGCGGCAGCGGTTGGTGCAGCGGCAGCCGGTGCGGCAGGCATGCGGATGTCCAGAAGGGCAGAAGCGGCAGCTAGACTGCGTGAAGCGCAGGAAAAGACGGAAATGGAAAAGGCGGCACAGGCTGCAGTGGAAACACCGCAGGAAACAAAGCCGGCTGATCCGAAGGAGCTGGAATATATCCGCAGCCACGCAGAGCGTCCACATGCAGAACGCGCGCATGCGGAACACAGCCATGCAGAACACACACATGCGGAACACAGCCATGCAGAACACAGCCATGCAGAACATGCACATGCGGAGGGACACCATGCAAGCCACCGCCATGCGGCGGAAAACGCAGCTGAGCCGCTTGATGATTTCGCGCAGGAGAACCCTGTGGAGGAGGATGCACATACCCCTTTGGCAGGACTTGAAAAATACGGTAAAAAGCTGAAAATGAAGCATATTTCCAAAGAGGACGATTATGAAAATGAATATGTGAAATCGGAGCCTGTGAAGGCAAGCAGACGGCCCGGAAAAATCCGCAGAAACCCCAGAACCGAAGGGGATTTTGATAACGAGCATGACAGAAAGGCGGAACGCAAGGTTGTGATTGCGGCTGTAATTACGGCACTGGTGCTGATTGGTGTGATTTCCGTTGTCGGCATTAAGTTTATGGGCGGCGGCTTTGGCGGCTTTATTTCCAGCGATAAGAATATCGAAACCCCCCTGTTCTTAGGGATGGACTACGATGAAGCAGTGAAGGAAGCGGAAAAGATGGGGATTACCCTTGTGCAGGAGGGGGAGGACTACAGCAGCTTCTATGACACGGGCTGTATTATTTATCAGTCTGTCAACGAAGGGACGATGATTGGCGAAGGTACTAAAATCGGCGTAAAGGTCAGCCTTGGATTGACAGAGGAGGAAATGCCGAATGTGGTTGGCAAGAGCGAAAATGCGGCAATCGAAGCCATTACCCGTCTGGTTGGGGACGTGGCAGAGATTCGCTATGTGCATGACGCAGATGCAAAGCCCTCCGAGGTTATCAAGCAGGAGCCGGAAGCCGGTGCTTCTATTACGGCAAAGAGCCGCATTATTCTGACTATCAGCAAGGGTGATGAGGATACCAATGTTACCGTACCCAATGTTGTAAATGATACACTGGAGGATGCAAAGGCTTCCCTGACAGCGGTTGGCTTAACAGTTGGGAATGTATCCTATGCGGCAAGTGACAAGGTGGCAGAGGGCAAGGTTATCACGCAGACCGTAGCGGCGAATAAATCCGTACCGAGCGGCAGTGTGGTTAATCTGGTTGTCAGCAGCGGCGCGGATACGCAGGAGAATGAAAATAATAAGCCTTCCTCCAATACCCAGACACAGGGTACAAAATATTTCACAATTAACGCACCCAGCGGCAGCGAAGGCTCTGTTTATGTGCGTGTGGTAAAAGAGGATGCGGACGGAGTATACCCTGTGGTAGACACTTACAGAGATGCCTCCGAATTCCCTTACAGCGTTTCCGTAACGGGTAAGGGCAGCGGTACAGTTACCTGCTATATTGATAATGTGCAGCAGTGGTCGCAGAGTGTAAACTTCTCCGGATGATAAGGATAAAGGTGAATCTATGCTGGAAGGCGTAATTTTAAAGGGAATTGGCGGTTTTTATTATATTGATACGGAACGCGGCGTATACGAATGTCGGGCGAGAGGCATCTTCCGCAAGGAGGGAATTCGCCCGACCGTAGGCGATGCGGTGCGGATTTCTGTTCTGGATGAGGAAAAGAAAAAGGGCAGTCTGGATGAAATTCTGCCCAGAAGGAATGAACTCATCCGTCCAAGGGTGTCCAATGTGGATCAGGCGGTGATTGTATTTGCGGCAAAAAGCCCGAATATGAATCTGGATTTGCTGGACAGGTTTCTGCTGCTGGCAGAGGAACAGGAGCTGGATATCGTAATTGTTATCAATAAAATCGACAAGGATAAAAAGGAGAATTATCTGGCGGCGGCAGAAATGTATCGGGATGCAGGCTATTCTGTTATCTGCACAAGTGCGGAAAAGGAAATCGGGATTGTGCCGCTGCGGACTGCTCTGGAAAACAAGATTTCTGTATTCGCAGGACCTTCGGGGGTTGGCAAAAGCAGCTTAATCAATAAAGCATTCCCCGGACTGGAATTAAATACGGGCGAAATCAGCGAAAAGATACAGCGCGGGAAGCACACCACGCGACATGCGGAGCTGATTCAGATCACAGAGAAAAGCTATATCGTGGATTCTCCGGGGTTTACCTCTCTGTATCTGACGCATATTCCCTCGGAAAAGCTGCAGTATCATTTTCGGGAATTTCTGCCCTTTGTGCATGCATGCTATTACAACGGCTGTGTGCATATCAATGAACCGGATTGTGCCGTAAAGGAGCAGATTGGCAAGGCAATCCATCCGATGAGATATGAGAGATATGTTACGATTTATCATGAACGTAAGGAAGAAGAAGAGAGGAGATTCTAATCCATGAAAACGAAACTTTCCCCCTCCATGCTTTCCATTGATTTTGGCAAGGTAGCGGAGCAATTAAAGCTGGTTGAGGACGCAGGCACGCAGTATATCCATCTGGATGTGATGGATGGGATTTTTGTTCCCAATATTTCCTTTGGGATTCCTGTGATTAAGAGCATCAGAAAGCACAGCAATATGGTTTTTGATGCACATCTGATGATTGTGGAGCCTGAAAAATATGTGGAGGAATTCAGAAAAGCCGGTGCGGATATCATCAACTTCCATGTGGAGGCAACAAAATATCCCGCAGAGGTGATTCAACAGATTAAGGCAACGGGCGCAAAGGCAGGCATTACCATTAACCCCAGAACGCCTGTTGAGGTGGTATATCCCTTCCTGAAGGATGTGGATATGGTTCTGGTTATGACGGTTGAGCCCGGCTTTGGCGGACAGAAATTTATGGCACAGCACGTTTCCAAAATCAAGCAGCTGGCAGAATGGAAAAAGGAGCTGGGTCTGGAGTTCGATATTGAGGTAGACGGCGGCGTGACACTCGATAATGTGCGCGAAGTTCTGGATGCAGGCGCAAACGTGATTGTTGCAGGCTCTGCGGTATTCGGCAAGGAGGATATTGCAGGCGCGGCGAAGGGCTTTCTGGATATTTTTAAGGAGTATGAATAACGATGAAGGTAATTCTTTTTGCGGGAGCGGAAATCAGAGATTACAGCTTTTGTGAGAAATACATGAGCGGTGCGGACGCAGTCATTTGCTGTGATGCAGGGATGCGCCATGCAAGGAAATTGGGCATTGTCCCCGATTATATCGTGGGGGATTTTGATTCCGCAAGTGCAGAGGTTTTGGAATATTATAAGGCGAAAAACATTCCCATTCGGCAGTTCCCGACCAGAAAAAACGAAACCGACATGGAGCTTGGGATTATTCTGGCACTGGAGCTGGGCGCGACAGACCTTGTGCTGTTCGGCGGTATTGGGGACAGATTTGACCATACGCTTGCCAATGCGCATTATCTGCTTTCTCTTCTGAAAAAGGGCGTGCGTGCGCGTTTGGTGGATGATAAAAACTGCGTAGAAGTGATTGATCAGCACCTGACACTGCATGGCAAGGTGGGGGATCTGGTTTCCACACTGCCCCTTTCCATGGAGGTAACAGGGATAACCTTAAAAGGCTTTTCTTATCCACTGACGGATGCGACACTGACGCTGGACGGCGATTATATCGCGGTCAGCAATGTATTGGCGGAGGAAACCGCAACGATTGACATCAAGAGTGGCTATCTTTATGTGATTTGCTCCAGAGATTAAAACAAAAGCAGATGCCCCCAACCGGTTTTGGTTGGGGGCTTTTTTTGCACATTTGTAAGGCGGCGTGCATATCAATGATAAAAGGGGGGATTGGAATGCGAAGAAGATGTAACGGCGCGCCCATCAAATGGCTGGGCGGTGTTGTGCTGATTGCCATTGGACTGGGGATGCTTCTTGCATGTCTGATTCCGAAATGCGTTTTTCTGATTGGGATGGGATTTGTCGGGCTGGGGGTATGGCTCATCAGCCGGAACAGAAGATGCTGATTCTTCTATATTTCCATATACGAAAAAAAGCCGTTCTTTTTAAAATCAAAAAGAATGGCTTTTATCATTCGCTTGGAATTAGATTGCGCGTGTAATCTTGTTGGAACGCATACATCTTGTGCAAACGTAAATAGATTTTACATTGCCGTTGTCTTCAACGATTTTAACCTTCTTTACGTTGGGTTTCCATTTTCTATTCGCACGTCTACTTACCTGGGAACGTTCAATACTGATTCTATGACCTGTAATCTGGCCTTTTTCACAAATCGCACATTTAGCCATTGTCTGCACCTCCTTCAACCTTGCCTATGTGACATAACAAAGATATTTTAGCAGAAAAGCAAACGATTTGCAAGGAAAATAAGCAGAAAAAACGGATTTTTTTTCGGGCAGAGGAAGGAATGCGCCTTTCGGAAAAATCTTAAGAAAGTCGTAAGAAATTTGTAAGGAGCGTGTAACATGTAAATCGAAAAAGGATGCTATGGTAGAGGAAAGGGAAAAAAGCATAAAAATTATGAATCAGGAGAAGGAGGATGCGGTATGAAAAGGACGGTTTGTCTGGCATTGGCGATGAGTATGGTAATGGGAACAACGGCATTTGCGGCGGAGCGAAATCCGATTGTTCTGGTAAACAGGCAGGAATTTTTTCTGCAGGACACAGCAATGCAAAAGGATGGAAAATGGCTGTTTTCTGCGGAGGACTTGGCAGAAATGACGGGAAGTCAGATGACGAATCTGGGAGAGAGCCTGCTGTTTACAACGAAAACCGTGGCAGAGGATGCGGAACGGCAGATGGAACGGACGGTTGTTTTGCGGGCGGATGGTACGCTGGATGTAACAGCAAGGGAGAAAGACAGACTGTATTTGGGGGATAAAATCAATCGTGAGAATGGGAAATGCTTTCTGCCTGTACGGGAGTTTGTAAATGAAATGGGATATACTATGACATGGGACAGATTTTTGGGTTCTGATTGGATTTATCTGAAGGAGTTAAGAACGCCTGATGTGACATTGACGGTGGAATATGATAAAAAAACAAACAATTTGCAGGGAACGATAAACAATAAAGAGCCGCAAAGCTTTCTGTACGGAAACGCATTTACACTGGAACGGCTGACAGAAAACGGCTGGGAATGCGTGGTAAAGGAAGAACGAAAGACGGGGACAGAGCTTTCGATGCAGCCAACCAGAAGCGAGACAGGCGAAAACGGCATGACCACAATCGAGAAAAAGACAAAAGGGGGACTTGCGGCAGGCGTATACCGCATGGGGATTCCATTTTCCTTCACCTATTATTACGGGGGGTATCAAGCATCGGCGGATAAAGCAGCACTGCGGAAGAATCCGGATAAAAAAGCGTATGATTTCTACTATGCAACGACCGTAGCAGAGCCGAATTTCTATTTCCGCGGAGATGGTCTCTGCAGCACATGGGATGCTGAAATCACGACAAATTATACACTGTATGGTACATTTACTGTGGAATAAGGGGACGAAAGTCCTCTTTTTCTGTTGCAGAAACTATCGCAGAAAGATTGTAATTTGCCTATTTTTGCGGTATGATAAAAAAGGAAACATAGGGAGACCTATAGAAGAAATACAAAGGAGAAACCGAATGTTAGATATTTGTTTACTGGGAACAGGCGGCATGATGCCCATGCCCAGCCGCTTTCTGACAGCCATGCTGGCAAGGCTCAACGGCAGGCTTGCCTTGATTGATTGCGGCGAGGGAACGCAGGTGACCATGAAGATGCTCGGCTGGGGCTTTAAGGCGATAGATGTGATCTGCTTTACGCATTTCCATGCCGACCATATTTCGGGGCTGCCGGGGCTGCTTCTGACGATTGGCAACGCAGGGCGGACAGAACCCCTCACGCTGATTGGCCCTGTCGGCTTACAGCGGATTGTCGAGGGGCTGACGCTGATTGCACCGGAGCTGCCGTTTCCTATCGAATATATTGAACTGGATAAGGATACGCCGAATCCGATACGGGTGGGGGCGTTTGAAATTCATCACTGCCCTGCCGACCACATGGTGAAATGCTTTGCTTACCGCATTGATTTGAAACGCAAGGGAAAATTCGATGTAAAAAAGGCGGAGCAGCTTAAGCTGCCGAAGCCTCTTTGGAATAAGCTGCAAAAGGAAGGCAGTGTGGAGCATGAGGGCAAGACTTATACGGCGGATATGGTAATGGGGGAAAACCGCAAGGGCATTTCTGTGGCATACTGCACAGACAGCAGACCGGTTGACCGTATTACGAAATTCGTGGAGGGCGTACAGCTTTTCATCTGCGAAGGGATGTACGGTGAGGAGGAGAAAAAGCAGAAGGCAAGAGAAAACAAGCACATGCTTTTTTCCGAGGCGGCGCGCATGGCAAAAAATGCAAACGCGGAACGGCTGTGGCTGACGCATTTCAGCCCTTCCCTGAACGAGCCTGAGGCATATTTACCGGTGGCACAGGAGATTTTTCCTATGACGGAGCTGGGCGAGGAGCGCAAGTGCATTACCATTGAATTTCCAAAATAAATTCCGAAAGTAAGAAACGGTGGAGAAAAAATTATGGAAGAAAAAAAGGATATTTATATATTAGCCATTGAAAGCTCCTGTGATGAAACAGCGGCGGCAGTGGTGAAAAACGGCAGAGAGGTGCTTTCCAATGTGATTTCCTCTCAGATTGACCTGCATACGCTATACGGCGGCGTTGTGCCGGAGATTGCATCCAGAAAGCATGTCGAAAATATTGACGGTGTCATTAAAAAGGCACTGGCGGACGCGGACATGACACTGGAAGAAATGGATGCCATCGGTGTGACCTACGGCCCCGGACTGGTGGGGGCGCTGCTGGTTGGGCTTGCGGAGGCAAAGGCACTTGCGTATGCGGCAGGAAAGCCTTTGATTGGCGTGCATCACATCGAAGGACATATTTGTGCGAATTATATTCAGAATAAGGATTTTGTACCGCCCTATATGGCACTGGTGGTTTCGGGCGGACATTCCCATCTGGTTTATGTTTCCGATTACGGGAAGTATGAAATTATGGGACATACGAGAGACGATGCGGCAGGCGAGGCCTATGATAAGGTTGCGCGTGCGATTGGCATGGGCTATCCCGGCGGGCCGAAGATTGATGCGGCGGCGAAGAAGGGAACCCCCGATGCTGTGAAATTCCCCCGTGTTTTTCTGGAGGAGGACAGCTATGATTTCAGCTTCAGCGGCTTGAAATCGGCAGTTTTGAATTATGTGAATAAACAGAAAATGATGGGGGCGGAAATTGTTCCGGAGGATATTGCGGCAAGCTTTCAGCAGTCTGTGGTAGAGGTTTTGGTGAGCAAGACCATCAAAGCGGCAAAGGCGCATGGCGTAAAGAAAATTGCGCTGGCAGGAGGGGTTGCCTCCAACAGTGCCCTGCGGACAAGGATGCAGGAGGCATGTGAAAGGAATGGCTTTTATCTGAGCGTGCCTGCGCCGATTCTCTGTACCGATAATGCGGCGATGATTGGCTGTGCGGCATACTATGAATATATTGCAGGAGTAAGGGATGGTTTGGATTTGAACGCGAACCCCAGCTTGAAGCTTGGGCAAAGATAAAAAAGTGTATACGCAAGGGAGGAACGAAGTATGGCAAGTATTTTAAACAGATACGAAAACATTATGTCCACGAATGTTTGCGGTATGATTGAATTCGCGGAAGACCCTATGAAAATGGCAAGACATTTATCTCACCACATGGAGGATGACCTTTCCAAAACGAAGCGGGAGGGCGCGGAGCTGATTGCAGAGATAGAAAAGCTTGAGGACAACAAATCGGTTCCCAATGCGGAAGCACTTTTGGTTGCTAAAAAGGCAGAGCTGATGAAGCTGCATGAAATACATGAGAAGCTGAATGACCAAATTCAGCAGATTACGGCAATCAGAGCGGCAATTTATGAGGCGGCTCGGAAAAAATAAAAATAGGAAAACAAAAAAGCAGCTGTAGGAAAGATGATTACAGCTGCTTTTTCTATACTTGCTTTTTGGATTTTAGAGCATGCCGCCGTCAAGCGTGATAATTTTGCCCGTCAGGAAGGATGCCCTTCGGTCGGCGAGAAAGACTGCCAATTCCGCCACCTCCTCCGGCTGCCCGAAGCGCATAAGAGGGATTTCATCTGCCAGTGCCTGTCGTTCGTCCTCGCTGAAGCAGGCATTCATTTCCGTATCAATGACACCGCAGGAGATGGCATTGACCCGAATATGGGAGGGTCCAAGCTCCTTCGCCATCGCTTTGGTGAAGGCATTGATGCCGCCCTTAGAGGCAGAATACACAGCCTCACAGGATGCGCCGACCTCGCCCCACATGGAGGAAATATTGAGAATGACACCATCCTTTTCGGATACCATGGCAGGGACGGCAAGATGGGTGCAGTTCAGCACCGAACCAAGGTTGACATCCAGCACATGGTTCCATTCAGCAGGGGTCATATCCGTAAACAGCCCGATATGAGAAATGCCTGCATTATTGACCAGAACATCCACCATGCCGAAGGTTTCTTCGATTTTTGCGAAAAGCAGCTTGCAGCCTTCGTAATCAGAAACATCCGCCAGAACGGCAAGGACGGGAATGGCTTCACTTTCCAGAAGGGACTTCGTTTCCTCTAACTGCGCCGCACTTCTGGAGGCATTCAGCACGACATTATAACCGGCGCGCCCGAAGGCAAGCGCAATCGCCCTGCCGATGCCGCGGGAGGAGCCTGTTACCAGAACGGTTTTCTTTTTCGATTCCATAAAAATTCACAGCCTTTTTCGTATTTTTTCTTATTCTAAAGGAATTCTTAAGAATTGGCAAGGGTGTCTGCGTTGGCTTTTGTCGGAGAATGTGGTATACTTTTCGAGTAAGAGAATGGAATCGGAAAGGATGAAACGATAAATGAACCATGATTTTTTCTACCGCGAATGGAACTGGATTGAGCAGCTTTCTGCGGCGTTCCACGTATTTGCGGCAAATATTAAACCCATATTGAAGGTGCTTTTGATTGTATTCCTGCCTATCAGTATTCTGGAAAGCATCATCAACGGGCGTATGCTGAACGCATATACGGTGTTTCAGCAGATTGCACAGGCGGGCGTGAGCCTATCCAATGAAGCAGACTTTTTTCAGGCGGCCTATCAGGTGCTGTTCCACTCCGGTCTGACGCTTCTGGTCGGTCTGTTTTTGCAGCCTGTCGGGACGATTGCCATTGCAAAGATGGTAAAGCAGTTTGTGACAAAGCAGGAAATTTCCTTCGGCACTGCGCTGGGGGAAGCCTTTTCCCTGATGCCGACGATTGTGTTTTCGGGGATTATTTACGGTGTGCTGATTTTCCTGAGCAGTTTGATTATTGTGCCCGGAATTTACCTGAGCGTGGCTTGGGTGTTTTATGTGTATGCCATTGGGCTGAGTGACAAAAAGGGCATGGAGCCCATGCGCTACAGCAAAGCACTGGTGAAGGGCAAATGGTGGAGAACCTTTGGCTATCTGCTGCTGCTGGCTGTGATTGCGATGCTTTGGAATTCTGCATTCCAGCTGAGCTACAGCTTCTTCCCGAACGCAAGAATTGGGAATGCGGTGTATCAGTTCCTGTGTTATTTCTCTGCTGCGTTTGTAACGGTCGGGCAGGCACTGCTGTTTTTAAACAGAGAGGCAGTGACATACGGCATACCGACAGAGCCTGCGGCGGAGGATGCGCCTGCGGAATCCGTTACGGGGACGGTAGAGGGAGAGCCCACGGAAAACGAAGAAAATAAAGAGTAAAAGGTGCGCCCGGATAAGAAGCCTTGTATTCTGAAATGCTGAAAGCTATTTCATTTTGTCATGTTTTCTTATTGGGACACACCGAAACGCCTGTGTGTGACGGCACATACGGGCGTTTTTTGCTTGCTTTCGGTGAAAAAGAACTAGGAAAATAGTGGCTTTTTTGATATACTCAAAGAGCAGCACAGAGAAACGAAGAATAGAGGTGCAAGTTATGTATAGTGGAAGTGGGAGCTTTCCCGCAGAAGAAATGAAATATTTGAAACTGCTGTCCAATCAGTATAAAAATATCAACAGCGCAGCAACGGAGATTATCAACCTGAAGGCGATTCTGAACCTGCCGAAGGGGACGGAGCATTTTGTTTCCGATATCCATGGTGAGGCGGATTCCTTCAGCCATGTACTCAGAAACGCATCCGGCGTTATCAAGAACCAGATTAGTGCAATCTTTGGGGAGAGCCTGCGCAGCAGTGAGAAAAAATCACTGGCAACGCTGATTTATTACCCTGAGCAGAAGCTGGAAAAGATGACGGAAACAGAGGAGGAAATGGCAGAATGGTATAAAATTACCCTGCACAGATTAGTGAAAATCTGCAAGGTGGTATCCTCGAAATATACCCGTTCCAAGGTGAGAAAGGCACTGCCGAAGGAATTTGCCTATATCATCGAGGAGCTGCTGCACGAAAACAGCGCCAGCATGGATAAGGATATGTATTATACGGAAATTATACATACCATTATTGACCTTGGGCAGGCAGACCGCTTTATCGTTGCGATGTGCAATCTGATTCAGCGGCTTGCGATTGACCAGCTGCATGTTATCGGGGATATTTATGACAGAGGTCCCCATGCGGCAAGAATTATGGATATTCTTTCTCATTATCATTCTGTGGACATCCAGTGGGGCAACCACGATATCGCATGGATGGGCGCGGCGGCAGGCTGTCAGGCCTTGATTTGTAATGTTCTGCGTATTCAGACAAGATATGCGAACCTCGATACCATTGAGGAGGATTACGGCATTAACCTTCTGCCGCTGGCAACCTTTGCGATGGACAAATACGCCGGTGACCCCTGTGAGCAGTTCAAGCCCAAGGGGGATGAGGTGCTGAGCGATAAGGACTTCAACATGATTGCCAAAATGCACAAGGCAATTTCCATCATGCAGTGGAAGATGGAGGGGCAGATTATCAAACGCCGCCCTGAATTCCGCATGGAAAACAGACTGCTGCTGGATAAGATTGATTTTGAAAAGGGAACCGTGCTTGTGGATGGCGTGGAATATCCCATGAATGATATGAATTTCCCGACGATTGACCCGAAGGACCCCTATAAGCTGACGGAAGAGGAGCAGGAGGTTATGGATAAGGTGAAATCCTCCTTTGTGAACAGCGAAAAGCTGCAGCAGCATGTTCGCGTGCTGTATCATAAGGGAAGCATGTATACCATTTTCAACTCTAACCTGCTGTTCCATGGCGGCATCCCCATGAATGCAGACGGGACACTCAAGGAAGTGACCTTCCGTGGGAAAAAATACATTGGCATGGAATATCTGGACGCAGTAGAGAGAACCATGCGCGAAGGTTATTTCAATAAGGCGCACACAGAGGCAAAAAGAGAATGTATGGACTACATCTGGTATATGTGGTGCGGCGAGGATTCTCCCCTGTTCGGAAAGAAGAAAATGACAACCTTCGAGCGGTATTTTATTGATGATAAGACAACACATAAGGAAGAAAAGAATCCTTATTATACCCTTAGAAACGAGGAATCTGTCTGTGAGCATGTTCTGGAGGCCTTCGGCTTAGACCCGAAAAGCTCTCATATCGTGAATGGACACGTTCCTGTTAAGGTGGTAAAGGGAGAGAGCCCCATCAAGGCAAATGGCAGATTGTTCGTAATCGACGGCGGGTTTTCCAAGGCATACCAGAAGGAAACGGGGATTGCAGGCTATACGCTGATTTATAATTCTCATGGTATGGTTCTGGTATCTCATGAGCCCTTCGTATCCACGGACAGAGCCATTGCGGAGGAAAAGGATATTCTTTCCTCTACGGTTGCGCTCCAGTATACGCAGGACAGAATCCGTGTGAAGGATACGGATATCGGGAAAAAGCTGCAGGAAAGCATTGCAGAGCTGGAAAAGCTGCTTTACGCATATCAGAACGGTATTATTAAGGAGCAGCAATAAAAACTGAAATTGAGCAGGAAAAAGCCCTTACGAGAGAAAAACCTCGTAAGGGCTGCTTTTTTCGCTTATTTTTTATTTTTCTTTGGGGAAGCAGGGGCTTTTCGGGCAGCAGCCTTGCCTGCCAGATACCCGCTTGCCCATGCCCATTGCAGATTATAGCCGCCGCAGTCTCCGTCGATATCCAGCACCTCTCCTGCGGCAAAAAGACCGGGCATCAGGAGGCTTTCCATGGTATGAGGATTGAATTCCTCTGTGCGGATACCGCCTGCTGTTACCTGTGCGGCATCAAAGCCCATCGTGCCGACAACGGAAAGGGAAAAATCCTGTATGGCATGCGCGATTCTCTTGATATCAGAGGGCTTGAGGGAGGAGATGGGTTCGGTAAAGCCAAAGCCTGCGTAGCGCAGAAGGGTGCGCCCCAAGCGGTTATGTAAAATGCCTGTCAGGAAATTTTCCATAGCCTGATGGGGCATTGCTTTTTTGCGGCTTTGCAGGAGGGAAACCACCTCCTCATGGCTGAGATGACGCAGAAGATTCAAATGCACCGTCAGTGGGGCTTTTCCTGTGGAAATGATACGGGAGATTTCAAAAACAGTAGGACCGCTGATGCCGAAGTCCGTAAACTGGATTTCACCTGCATTTTCCGCAAGGATTTTGCCGTTTCGCTCCACGAGGACAGAGCCATCTGCACGCACGCCCTTGAGCGCCTTCACGAAGGTAGTATCGGTTTTTACCTGCACCAGCGCAGGGAACAGTTTGGTAATGGTATGCCCCTGACTTTTCAGAAGGTCATAGCCGCTTTGCGTGCCGCCAAGCTTTGCGCCTGCCATGCCGCCACAGCAGATGATAACGGCATCGGCGTGGAGGGCTTCCTCCTTGGAAAACACCTGAAAGCCGCCCTTTTTGCCGCGCTTCAGCGCCATGACCTCAAAGGAGGTGCGCACCTCTACGCCCATTTCCTCCAGAGCAAGCCGCAGCACATCTACCACACTGCCTGCCTGATCGGAAAGAGGATAGACCTTGCCGCTTGGCTCTACGGTGGTAATCAGCCCGAGAGATTGGAAAAATGTAAGCGTTTTTTTGGTATCAAAGGCCTGCAGGGCAGTCTGTGCAAATACCGCGTTCTGCCCATGGTAATTTTTCATTGTCAGCTTTGTGTTGGAGAGATTGCAGCGACCATTGCCTGTTGCGAGAAGCTTGCGCCCAACGCGCGCCTGTCGTTCCAGAATACAAACCTCTGCACCCTCTTTTCTTGCGGAAAGCGCCGCCATCATGCCGGAGGCACCGCCGCCGATAATAAGAACCTTCATTGTGTCACCTTTCTATTTTATGGGAATTGATTTCGATTGATATATCTGTTTATTATAAGCGGTTTTCGGGCGGAATGCAAATGAAGCGGCGAATTTGAAACGTTGTAGCAGGGCGTAGATTGTGGTATACTTATATGATAAGCTGGTCATAGAATAGAGCTATGATAGGAATTTAATATAAATGGAGTTAAAAAGATGAACGAAAAAGCATTGCATACGTTAGAATATGACAAAATCATAGAAAAGCTGGTGGGCTATGCGGTCTCTCCGATGGCGAAAGAGCGTGCCGCAGCACTGCGCCCTTCTGCTGCTATGAGTGATATTATCATTTGGCAGGAGGAAACAACGGAAGCGACCACCATGGTACTGAAAAAGGGGACACCTTCCTTCGGCGGCTTTCGGGAAATCCGTCCGCAGCTAAAGCGGGCCTCTATGGCAGGGATTCTTTCCATCGCGGAGCTGATGTCGGTGGGAGAATTTGCGTATGTCTGCCGCAAGATAAAAAATTATGCCAGAAAAGAAAACAAGGACGAGGTCTATGCCCGTCTGGATGAATATTTTGATTTGATCACCCCTCTGGATAAGCTGGAAAATGAAATCAGCCGCTGTATCCTTTCGGAAACGGAGGTTGCGGATGATGCCAGCGCAGGACTGCGGAATATTCGCCGTGAAATCAAGGCCTCCAATGAAAGAGTGAAGGATCATTTGAATGGGGTTATCAATTCCTCGGCATACCGCAATATGCTGCAGGATTTTGTGATTACCATTCGTAATGACAGATACTGTGTCCCCGTTAAGGCGGAATACAGAAGCTCCTTCCCCGGCATGATTCACGATCAATCCAACACAGGCTCTACGCTGTTTATGGAGCCCTTGAGTGTGATTCAGCTGAACAATAAAATCAAGGAGCTGCAGGCGAAGGAAAAGGAAGAAATCGAAAAGATTCTGATTGCCCTTTCGGATATGGTGACGGCAAATGCGTTTGCGATTGAGGGGAATCTGGAGCTGCTGACACAGCTTGATTTTATTTTTGCAAAGGCAAATCTTTCCCTTGCCATGGACGGGACACAGCCCCTGTTTAATACAAAGGGCTACATCAATATCCACAAGGGCAGACATCCTCTGCTTGACCCGAAAAAGGTTGTGCCGACGGATATTTATCTGGGAAAGGATTTTACTACGCTGATGATTACAGGCCCGAATACGGGCGGGAAAACGGTTGCCCTGAAAACCCTGGGGCTATTTACACTGATGGGGCAGGCTGGATTGCATATTCCTGCATTTGATAATTCGCAGCTGGCGGTGTTTGATAATGTGTTCGCGAGCATCGGGGACGAGCAGAGTATTGAGCAGAGCCTGAGTACCTTTTCGGCGCACATGACGAATATCGTGAAAATTATGGACGAGGTGACGGATGACTCTCTGGTGCTGTTCGATGAGCTTGGTGCGGGGACAGACCCGACGGAGGGCGCAGCCTTGGCGGTTGCCATCATACAAGCCCTTCTGGACAGAAAAATCCGTACCGCAGTGACCACGCATTACAGCGAATTGAAGGTATTTGCGCTGACGACAGAGGGCGTGGAAAATGCCTGCTGCGAATTTGATGTGGAAACGCTCCGCCCGACCTATCGGCTGCTGATTGGGATTCCCGGAAAAAGTAATGCGTTTGCGATTTCCAAGAGACTGGGCTTGCAGGAATATATTCTTTCTGCGGCGAAGGAATTTATCAGTCGGGATGAGGCAAGATTTGAGGATGTGATTACCGATTTGGAAATCAGCAAGAAATCCGTCAAATTTGAACAGGAGCGCGCAGAGGAATACCGCAGAGAGGCGGAGGAACTGAAAAAAGAGGTTGAACGGCAGAAGGAAAAGACGAGAGAGCAGAAGGAAAAAATTCTTGCCAAGGCGAGAGAGGACGCAAAGCAGCTTTATGTGCAGGCGAAGGAGGAAGCTGACCGTATCATCAAGGAGATGAATAAGCAGGCGAAGGCGGAGAATAACCGCACGAAGGCACTGGAGCAGAGACAAAAGCTGAATGAAAAGCTTTCTTCCATGCAGCAGGATTTTCTGAAATCGAAAAAAGTAAAGCCGAACCATAAGGCACCCGAAAATCTGAAGCCGGGCGACAGAGTGTATGTGATTTCCTTTGACCAGAACGGCGAGGTACTGACTGCGCCCGATAAGAATAAAGAGGTTATGGTGCAGATGGGGATTATGAAAATGAAGGTGCCGATGGCGGAGCTGATGCTTGACGATACCCCCAGACCGAAGGAAAAACAGAAAAGACAGCAGCCGACAAAGGCAAAATTCTCCAAGAGCCAGTTTATTTCGGCGGAGATTGACTGCCGTGGACAGCTTGTGGATGAGGCGATTGCCAATATTGATAAATATATTGATGATGCGTATTTATCCGGACTGAAGCAGGTTGTGATTATCCATGGGAAGGGCACAGGCGCACTGCGCGCAGGGGTGCAGAATTATCTGAAAATGAATTCTCATGTAAAAAGCTACAGACCCGGTACCTTCGGCGAAGGCGAAGCCGGTGTTACGGTGGTGGAATTAAAATAAAAGGCGGATTTCTGAACAGAGGTGAAGAAGATGGAAAAACAGAAGATTTTGGTTGTGGATGACGATAAGCATATTGCGGAGCTAATCTCTCTTTATATGATGAAGGAGGGCTATGAAACGCAGGAGATTTATGATGGAAAGGAAGCTGCCGCGGCAGTGGAAGGCTTTCAGCCTGATTTAATCCTGCTGGATTTGATGCTCCCCGGAATGGACGGCTATCAGGTCTGCACAGAGGTGCGAAAGACAAGCCGTGTGCCGATTATCATGCTGACGGCGAAGGGCGAAACCTTTGATAAGGTGCTTGGGCTGGAGTTGGGCGCAGATGATTATATCGTAAAGCCCTTTGAACCAAAGGAGCTGGTGGCGCGCGTGAAGGCGGTGCTGCGCAGATATGAGCCAAAGCAGGAGGAGGATAAAAATATTCTGAAATTCGGGGAATTGGAAATCAATTTGTCGAATTATTCCGTCCTGTATCATGGGAAAAGTCTGGATTTTCCCCCGAAGGAATTTGAGCTGCTCAGCTTTCTGGCACAGCATCCCAATCGGGTATTCACAAGAGAGCAGCTGCTTGACCGCATCTGGGGCTATGAATATGTGGGGGACACCAGAACGGTGGATGTCCATGTAAAGCGCATCCGTGAAAAGCTGAACAGCGAGGATGAATGGGGTATTCGGACAGTCTGGAGTGTCGGCTATAAATTCGGACAAAAATAAAAAGGGGGAATACCCCTTTTTATATGTCGGATTCTTTTTCAGCTGCTTCGGCAGGTGCTTCGGCAGGAACAGGTGCGCCGTCAACGGTCATATCCTCTGTGGGAACCGCTTCCGCAGGCGTATCCTCTGCGGTCTGCTGCTGCGCTGCCTCGTATTCTGCTTTTTTCTTGAGCAGCTCCTGTCGTCTTGCGTCCTTACGCATGTTTGACCAGCGCAGCATAAAGCAAAGAACCAACAGGAAAAGGATGAGATAATGAAAGCTATTCATGTGCCGCCAATCCACACGAACAAGTACGAGAACAGCCAGAGCAATGAGAAGCATATCTCTGGGTGCCATTTGCTTTCTTCTGGGTGGTGTAGGCTGAGGGCTGTTTTGTGTATTATTTTCCATAGGGTAATAATCAGGCAAAAATGCCGTTCTCCTTTCTAAAATTTCTTGTTTTTTGAGCAAAACAGGTACATAAGAACAGTATATCATTATTTTAATGATTTGTAATGCTTTTTTTCTTTTTTGGAGGAATGAAGATGAAAAACGATTCCATTGTGCGCAAGCAGATGATGCTGTATATGGCAACCATTGCGATATTTGTTGCGGTGGTTTGCGGCGCATTGACAATATTTTATACCAAACATTATATGGCAGAGAAACGGGAGGAATTGATTCAGCAGGGAGAAAAAATCGCACAGGCCTACAAGAAGGGATACCGGACAGGCAATCTGAGCGAGCTAAGCTATGAACTGCAGATTCTGGAAAGCTACATGGGCTCAGGGGTTTTGGTTATCAATGAGAACGGTGAGGTTGCGCTTGCCTCTCCGGGGTTTAATGATGAATTTCTGGGGGATAACAGAATCAGCCAGACATTGATTGAGCGTGTGCAGAATGGAGAAATCGTTTCGGTACAGACAAAAAGCGGACAGGTTTCCGATACGCCCATGCTGGTGGTCGGATATCCGTTTTCGGAGGGACATCTGGCAGGAATTCTGATGTGCCGTTCCCTGCCGGAGATTGAGGAATCCTTGAAGGAAATGTACCAGATTAGCGTAATCAGCCTATTTTTTGTTTCGTTTCTGGGGCTGATTGTCAGCTATGTGACGGCGAAATATGTTGCGTTGCCGCTAATGCGGATGAACCGTGCGGCAAAGGTTATTGCAAATGGGAATTTTGAGGAGCGCGTGGATGTGACAAGCTCGGATGAACTGGGTGAGCTGGCGCAAAGCTTTAACCACATGGCGGAAAGCCTGCAAACGCATGAGAAGGTGCAAAAGGATTTTATTGCAAATATTTCGCATGACCTGCGTTCGCCATTGACCAGTATGCAGGGCTTTCTGACGGCAATGCTTGACGGAACGATTCCGCCTGAAAAACGGGAGCATTATCTGAAAATCGTTCTGGAGGAAACGGAACGGCTTTCTCGTATGACACAGAGTATTGTGGAGCTGAGCCGCGCACAGAGCAGTGCGATTTTGCTGGATGAATCGGATTTTGAATTGAATGAGCTGATTCGTTGGAATATTGAAATGCTGGAACCGCAGCTAGAAGAAAAGAACGTACAGATTCATGGCATTTATGAAGCGGAACAGACCATGGTACATGGGGACAGAGACAAAATTTCTCGTGTGCTACAGAACCTGTTGGGCAATGCGGCGAAATTTTCACCACAAAATGGGATCATCGAGGTGGAAACGACACTGGATAAGAAAAAGGTTCTGGTTTCTGTAAAGGATCAGGGTCCGGGCATCAGTGAGGAAGACCAGAAATATGTCTTTGACCGTTTCTTTAAAACGGATACGACCCGAAATATGGACAAGACGGGCAGCGGGATCGGTCTGGCGATTGTGAGAGAATTTTTGCAGGCGCATGGCGAAACCATTACAGTGAAAAGTGAAAAAGGAAGGGGCGCAACCTTTGTTTTCTCGCTGAAATTGGCAAAAAAAGAAAATTAAAAGGAGCTGAGGCAACGAAACAGGAACTGCCCCTCACCTGTCAGACAGTATGCGATACGATTTAGCAGGTAGGGGGCAGCTCAGAAGAATATGCAATTTTTATTTATTGGTTTTCATTTTTTTCAGCATGGTTTCCGTTGTTTCCATATAATAGGAAGCATCCTGTATCCCTTTGATTTTTAAATCGGCGGGCTTGCCCTTGCTGTCTACAAAGATGGTGGTCGGCAGACCATCCAGATTGTCCGTAATCCAAGTGGCAAGGCTTTGGTCCGGCATGATGCCTGTGAAGGTAACGCCTGCTTTTTTATACGCATCGGTTGCGATTTTTTCTGCCTTCTGCCCGGGAGTGTCAATGACAACCTGCACGAAGTTTACGTTTGGATGCTTTTTCTGCAAATCCTTGTAGAAGCTTTGCAGGGTATCCAGTTCATTGATGTTGTCCTCCTCGCAGTAGCTTGCCCAGAAGTTTACCACTGTCATATCGTAATCATAGAAAACAGCGGAGGTGACAGGGTCGCCATCAAGGGTATTGGAAATGAAGTTGAGATATTTGCTGTTTTCCTCTGCTTCATCCAGCACCGCTTCCTCATCCGGCAGGGAAATTTCAATACTTTCGCGCAATTCCGGCAGATAGCTTTCCAATTCGCGGAAGGTTGCCTGTGCTTCTGCGGAGAAGTGGTCGATGCCGTCGGCATAATCGGTCAGGAAGAAGAATTGGAAATCACCCTTTACGCCGATTTTTTCCACACTCTTGAAAAAGTCCATTTCCTCTTTTACTTCATCTGTTTCCAGATTTTCTGTTCGCACAACGAGCATTTCCACGATAGGGGTCATCAGTTCTTCCACAGCAATGGTGGATTCGGCATCATTCAGCGGCTCCATATTTTCATCAGGCGCATAGTTATACTGAATTTTTGCATAGATATCGCCGTTCACCTTGACATAGGACGCGGGGATGAGGTTTGTATTTTCCATTTCTACCCATGCATCGGGGATAGTGTAGGAAAGACCGCATTTCGGCAGGTTAAATTCTGTCTGAATTTCTTGTTGGGGATCATCGGCAGTTTCGGTTTTGCCGCAGGCGGCGGAGCCAAAGAGCAAAAGGGCTGCCAAAAGCAGAGCTAGCTTCTTTTTCATATTTTAAATACCTCCTAGATTCTTTTTTTATGGTTCGGATAATATTATAGCGAAAAAGCTTTTTCTCTGCAACTGCAGAGGGGAAAGATTCCAAAGATTCACCTGTAATTTCTATATTTTAATGACATTTTAATCTATTTTGAAACTGCCTTTAAGACAAAAAAAGCATACTAAAAGGAATAAAAACAAGACAAACAAAAAAAGAATTGGTATACTGATAAAAATATGATTGAAGGAAGTGGGAAAATGGAACGAAAAAAAATCCTTCTGATTGAAGATGAGGTAAAGCTGGCTCGTTTTGTAGAGCTGGAATTGAAATATGAGGGCTACGATGTAACGACCTGCCATGACGGCAGAGTGGGGATGGAGATGATCACGAATCAGGAATTCGACATGGTTTTGCTTGACCTGATGCTGCCGGGGCTGACCGGTATTGAAATCTGCCGCAGGGTACGGAAATTTTCGCAGGTACCAATCATTATGCTGACGGCAAAGGATGAGGTGATGGATAAGGTTGCCGGACTGGACAGCGGTGCGGACGACTACCTGACAAAGCCCTTCGCGATTGAGGAGCTGCTCGCAAGAATGCGTGTGGCATTCAAGCACAGCGAGGGAAGCAATACTGCGAAAAAGACAACTTTGCAGGTACAGAATCTGGAGATTGATACGGAAAAGCGAATGGTAACGGTCGATGGCAAGGTGGTTGATTTAACAAAGAAGGAATATGAGCTTCTGACCTATCTGGTACAGAATAAGAATATTGTTTTAACGAGAGAGCAGATTTTGAATGAGGTCTGGGGCTATAGCTACATTGGCGAAACAAATGTGGTGGATGTGTATATCCGCTATCTGCGTGCGAAGATTGATGAAGCCTTTGGGAAAAAATACATTCTGACCATTCGAGGGGTAGGATACTATGTCAAGGAAGAATAAGGAGTGGCTGAAGGGAATTCAGCACATGGCGATTGCCAAGCGAATCACGCTGCTTTACGGGGGGATTTTTTCGTTGTCCCTGCTGTTTATCAGTGGCTTTGTGATGCTGAACATCTCCGGCTTGCAGCAGAGCGAAATGCGTAGAGAATTGCAGGAGACCATGACGCAGGTGCAGGAATTTTTGCAGACAAATACGGAGCTGAGCGATGAAAGCCTGAGAGAGCTGCTGGAGGATAAATATGTCAAGGTCAGTATTTACAGCAGCGAAGCAAATGAAACCTACAACAATTTTGAGGGAGAGATGCCGCCGTTTCTGTTTCGTCCCGAAGGGGAGCCTCCGAGCAAGCAAAAGCCGCAGAACGGTGCGGGCAAGCCGCCTGTGATTGGAGAGAATGAGCTATACAGAGAGGGCTACCAGATTAACGGGCGGAGAGAAAACAAAAGCGGCAATGTGGAATATATTCTGGAAAACAGCACAGACCAGCAGTTTATGCTGCTAACGAACCATTTTGAAACGGATACGGATGCGTATCGAATTCAAGTGTTCAAAATGATGGGGAATAACGCCTATATGATGCGGAATTTTCTTGCAAAAATGCTGATTGTGGATATTCTTGGGATTTGCTGTGCATTTCTGATTGGGAAATACATCAGTGACCGTATTCTGCGCCCTGTTGAAGCGATTCGCTCGGCGGCAGAGCGGATTTCCATCGAGGACTTGAGTCAGCGGATTTCCACGGAAGGCCCTGAGGATGAAATGAAGGAGCTGACGATTACGTTTAACTCCATGATTGACCGATTAGATGGGGCGTTTCAGCGGCAGAGTCAGTTTATTTCCGATGCGTCCCATGAGTTGCGGACACCCATTGCCGTCATTCAGGGCTATGCGAATCTGATTAACCGCTGGGGCAAGAGCGATCCTGAGGTTTTGCAGGAATCCATCGATTCTATCCTGACGGAAACCAACCACATGAGTGCGCTCATCCGCCAGCTGCTCTTTCTGGCGAAGGGCGACCAAAATAAGCTGCATGCGCAGAGAGCGAGGGTTTCTCTGAACGAGATTGCGGCAGAGCTGGTGCGTGAAATGGATTTGCTGCAGGAGGGCAGAAGCATCACCTTTACAGCGGAGGATGAGGTGGAAATTTTTGCGGAATATGATTTAATCAAGCAGCTGCTGTGGATTCATGGCGAGAATGCCTTGAAATATTCCCCGAACGGCAGTGAGATTGCGGTGCGGGTCTGGAAGGATGCAAGCTTCGGCTATGTTTCTGTGGAAGACCACGGCGCAGGCATTGCGGAGGAGGATCTGCGTAAGATTTTCGACCGTTTTTATCGTGCGGATAAATCCAGAAATAAGGAGGTTTCCGGTACGGGCTTAGGGCTTGCCATTGCGCGCTGGATTATCGATTGTCATAATGGAGAGGTTTTGGTGGAAAGCAAGGTAGGGGAAGGAACGATTTTCACCGATAAATTCCGGCTGTTTTCCGCAGAAAAGGAAGCAAAATAATAAAGAAGCAAAACAAAAGAAAAGAAAAGAAGGCGAAAAGAGGTGTCTCGGAAACAGAAGGACGCTTCTTTTTTTGCATGAAATTCATAAGAAAAGCTTAAATTTCCTTTGTTTCTATTGTTTGGAAGGGAAGTCTTTGCTATAATATTCATAGGTTAAATCTGCAAGATAACCAAAAAAGGTTGAAAAAGGAGGCGTTTACTTATGAAAAAGAAACTGGCGGCACTGCTTTGTGGTGTTATGTGTGTGGGAGCATTTTCGGGCTGTTCGACGGATGAGCTGGGCTATCTGAAGATGGCAGCAAATGCAATGGATACCATGAAGACCTGTGAGGTAAAGGGAACGATGCAGGCGGATATCAACTTTGATGCACTGGAGCTGTTTATGACAGATGTTGCAAAAGCAACAGGTGCGGATATGGTTGCGACAGTTGGGGAATTCCCTGACGGCAGAAAGACCATGCAGATGGATTATGACATGAATCTGGATATGGATACAATGAAATACGATATGTCCTTTGATGTGAATTACGAAGGCAAGAAGTACGATTTGGGTACGGTGTATTACAGCCTGACGGATGGCGTTGTTGTGACAACAGATACCCTTTTGGGTGCATATCAGCTTGCAGGGGCTGTGGAAGAAAAGAATGACAGCTATCTTTTCACAGAGGCCTTTGCAAGAGATTTCAAGGCAGCGCTGGGACAGCAGAAATATATTACACTTATCTCTGCCGAGGATATGACAGGGGTTGACATGGAAGGTGTAAGCATGAGCGGTCTACAGGATGCCGTATTTACCTTCTATGAGGATGTATTCAAGGGCTTTGAAACGGGCATGGTAAAGAAAATCAGCGGCGGCTATGCGATTCAGGCAGACGGACAGCAGGTGGCACAGCTGATGATCAATATGCTTGATTTCATCGGCAAGAACCCTGAGCAGGTACTGAATGCAACCGAAGCCTACATGATGACTGTAATGGACAGCATGAATGCAAGTGCAGAGGATAGGGCGCAGATAAAGGAAGGCTTTGCAGAGCTGAAGGCATCGGAGCAGGACTTCGTGGACGGCGCGAGCGACTTAAGTGCAATGTTAAAGGAAATTGTGAAAGAACCCAGCGTTTCCATGGTTCTGAACAGCTTCAAATATAATGCGGAGGTAAAACAGCTGGCAGAAGGCTTCCGTTCTACAGAGGTGTATGATGTAACCCATAACGGCAAAAGAGTTGCGAAGATTACTACAGATTCTACCATGATGAGCTCCAACGAAACCGTAACGATTCCGAAGGGCGGCATGAAATTGGAGGAGCTGCAGAACCAGATGGCGCGTCTGGAAAATAAATATAACCCTGTTGTCGGCGTAACCGTGACATGGGGCTGGGGCGGCGATAACGAAGCGAGCCTGGAGGCAAACAGAAAAGAAGGCAGTGCGGTATTCGGCGGCAATTATGATTATACCGATCTGGTTGTGAAAAACGGCAGAGCTTACCTGCCCTTGCGTGATATCTGCGACATGCTGGGTGAGGATGTCGGTTGGGAAAAGACCACAAAGACCTCTTATGTGATGCAGGACGGCAAACGCGTGAATATGAATGTGCTTTTGCAGGACGGCAAATCATTCGTTGGCGTAAGAGCCTTTGAAAAGCTTGGTTATACCGTAACCTACACTCCTCTGGAGGACGAAAAGATGGTTGAAATTATGAAATAAGTCGAAACAAAATAAATGGAGGACGATGAAAATCGTCCTCTTTTTGCGTTATCGGCGTGTTCTTTTTTTCAGATTTTCCCAGAAGGCATAGGGAATGGCGAGGTTATTTTTCCCGCTGCCGAGATAGATATCGGGTTTATTTTTTCCGTGAAAATCACTGCCGCCGGAGGGGAGCAGACCCAGCCGTTTGGCAAGGGCGGTGATTTCCTTTGTCTGTTCGGGGGTATAGGTGGAATATTGGCACTCGATGCCGTCCAGACCATAGGGAATCAGCTCCCTGCAAAGGATTTCCAGCTGCGCTACATCCAGCTCATAAAGTGTAGGATGCGCCAGAACCGCCGCGCCGCCTGCCGCCTTGATGGTTTCGATGCAGAGGGCAGGGGAGAGAAATTCCCGCTCCACATAGCCCGGCAGACCGGGGGAGATATAACGGGTAAAAGCGTCCGACTTCTTTTTGATATAGCCCTTTTCGAGCAGAATATTCGCAAAATGCGCCCGCGTGATGATTTCACCGCCTGCGTTTGCCGCCACCTCGTCCAAAGTCAGATGCAGACCGATGGAGGAAAGCCTTTCGCACATCTTTCGGTTACGGATATCACGGCTGCTTCGGATGGTTTCCATGCGGCCCTTGAGAACGGGATGCGTCGGGTCAAAGCCTAAGCCGACAATATGGATTTCGGGACGGTGAAAATGCTCCCAGAGCGCGGCAAATTCAATGCCTGCGATGGCTTCGATGCCGAGGGCGTTTCCTGCGGTTTGAAATTCCGCCAGACCGTCAATGGTATCATGGTCGGTTAGGGCGATGGCGGAAAGCCCGATTTTCTGCGCCAGCGCTGCAACCTCTTTGGGGGCATAGGTGCCGTCCGATGCGGTGGAATGGCAGTGTAAATCTATAATAGAGGAATCTTGCATAGCAATGCCTCCTTTCTATTTTATCAGTATAGCATACTTTTTCCAAAAGACCCATAAAATAAAACCAGAGAGGTCTGTTTGGATAGGATGTGATTTTTTGAGGAAGGAAAAAGGAAAGAAGGAAAAAAGAGAAAAAAAGGAGAACCATAGCCGCCGAAACCGCGAAAGGCAGACGGGCGGCACGGCGCTTTGCCTTCTGCGCGGCATGGGCATTGCCTTTGCCATCACCTGTATTATATTTATCGGCTTTGGAATGATACTGACCTATACCGCTGCTTCGGAGGAGAGTCTGCCTTTGGTTTCTCTCATCTGTACGGCGCTTTCTGCGGTGGCGGCAGGCTATGACTGGGCGGCGTGCAAAAGGAAACGGGGGCTGCTATGGGGGGCTCTGGCAGGGCTTGTTTACACCGCGCTGCTTTATGCTATTACAAGCCTTGCGGCGGATTCCTTCGTTTTGCATGCTTCGGGGCTGATGACGCTTGCAGTGGCACTTGCGGCAGGAGGCATCGGCGGAATTCTGGGGGTAAACCGCAGATAGTGCAACAGAATTAGAAAATAAACTTGCAAATCCATCATTTTATGCTAAAATAAATTTTGTGATAAACGGAATAAAGGGGCATGGATCCTTCCGCTGACAGAGAACAAGGAAAGATTCATCCCTTTTTTGCGTAAGAAAACAGCATGAAAGGATGGAGGAAAAAGATGAAGATGAAAGGCAGAATGATGCTTTTGCTGACACTCATTGTGGCAGTTGCGCTGAGTGCAATCTCCTATAAGGGGATTGGTTCCAAAAAGGCATTGAGTGTTCATCGCATTGAGCAGGGTCTTGATTTGAGTGGCGGTGTAGATATCGTTTACGAAGCAGACCAGAAATCTGTAACAGACGATGAAATGAAGGCAGCAATTTCCCTTTTGCAGGGCAGATTGGACTGGAAGGGCTGGACAGAGGCTGAGGTTGCCCGTGAGGGGGACAAGCGTATCCGCGTGCAGATTCCCGGTGTGGAGGATGCGGAGGAAGCCATTCAGGAAATCGGACAGACCGCACAGCTTTCCTTTGCAGATGAGGACGGCAATGTGCTGCTGACAGGTGATATGGTAAAGGATGCAACCAAGCAGGTTGGTTCCACAAGTAAAAACGGCGCTTCTCAGCCCTATGTTGCACTGGAGTTCAACAAAGAGGGGACGGAGAGATTTGCAGAGGCAACCTCGAACAATATTGGTAAGCAGATTTATATTATTATGGATAATGAGGTAATCAGTGCGCCAACCGTTCAGACAGCAATCACAAACGGACAGGCAATGATTACGGGCAGCTTTACCGCGGAGGGAGCAGAACAGCTTGCGTCCCTCATTCGTGCAGGCTCTCTGCCGTTTAACCTGAATGTAATTCAGATGAAAAACGTAGGTGCGCGTCTGGGTGCGGATGCGCTTTCCACAGGTATTAAGGCTGGTATTATCGGTATCGTATTGGTACTGATTTATATGCTGTTTGCCTATAAGCTGCTGGGCTTTGCGGCAGACTGGGCACTGGTGATTTATATTGGCTTGGAGCTGGTGGCGCTGAGTCTGTTCCATGTGACGCTGACATTGCCCGGTATCGCAGGTATCGTGCTTTCAGTAGGTATGGCGGTAGATGCGAATATCGTTATTTTTGAACGTGTGAAGGAAGAACTGGTTCTGGGCAAGAGTCTGCGCAATGCGCTGAAGGCAGGCTTCAAGAGAGCAACTCCTGCCATTCTGGATGGTAACGTAACCACGCTGATTGCGGCGGCGGTTCTGTTCTTCTTAGGCAGCGGTACTGTGAAGGGCTTTGCAACTACACTGATGATCGGTATTGTGATTTCCATGTTCACTGCGCTTTTTATTACCCGTGTGATTGTGAACGGTCTGATGTATGCCGGTGTGCAGAATCCCAAATATTACGGCTTGAGAATGAAATAAGGAGGTGGGGAAAATGCAGATTATTCAAAACAGAAAAAAATTCTTTATCCTTTCCCTGCTGGTCATTATTATTGGTTTTGGCTTTATGATTGCCAATGCACAGGCAGGCAAGGGCGCACTCAACTGGGACGTTGAATTTACAGGCGGTACCTCCATGGAACTGAATATGAACGGTAAATATGATAATGATAAGCTGATTTCCATTATCAAGGACGTAACCGATCAATCCAGTCCGCAGATTCAGGAGGTTCTGGGTACAAATAACGTAGAAATCAAATTGCAGTCCATCGACAGCCCCACGCGTACGGCTCTGGTGGAAGCAATCCAGAAGGAATATTCCAAAGCGACACTGACGGAAGCGAATGATATCAGCGGTACGGTCAGCGGTGAAATGCAGCGTGCAGCCATCAAGGCAACGCTGATTGCGGCAGTAGCGATGCTGATTTATATTTCTATTCGGTTTAAGGATGTGCGCGCAGGCGGCAGTGCCATTCTGGCGCTGATCCATGACGTACTGGTGGTTCTGGCGGCGTATGCGATTTTCCGTATTCCCGTAAATAATGCTTTTATTGCGGTACTCCTGACGATTTTGGGGTATTCCGTAAACTCGACCATTGTTATTTTCGACCGTATTCGTGAAAATAAAGGGACATTCAAGAGAAACCAGACAGCAGAACGCATCAATAAGAGCATTAGCCAGACATTGGCGCGTTCCATCAATACATCCCTGACAACATTGTTTACCATTGGTGCCATTTATTTCCTTGGTGTGCCTTCCATTCAGGAATTCGCACTGCCTATGATGGTTGGTATCATTGCCGGTGCATATTCTTCCATTTGTATTTCCGGCTCCATCTGGTACACATTGCTACCCAAGGCGGAAAAAGACGTATAACGATCAGTCGAAATCAGGATTTTGACTTGCGAGAGGAAAAGAAAGCGTTGTTCTTTGGTTTATCCGAAACAACGCTTTTTTCTTTTGCCCTGCTATGGTATGATGGAGGGGTATGAAAGGAGTGGCGGCATGAAACGCTGGCTTTTAAAACGAACGAAAATAGATACGGCGGCAATGGCGCGGGACTTGGGTATCCGCCGGGCAACAGCGGCAGTGCTTGCCAATCGGGAGCTATCTTCCAGACAGGCGGCAAGGAGCTTTCTCTACGGCGGTACGGCGGCATTAGGAAATCCGCTGGAAATGAAGGATTTTTCGCAGGCAGTCTCTCTGCTTGCGGAAGCGATTCGCGCAGGAAAGAGAATTGCCGTGTATGGAGATTATGATGTGGACGGAGTGATGAGCACCTCTATTTTATATCAGACGATTCTGCGATGTGGCGGCAATGCTGTTTTTTATCTGCCGCATCGGCAGAAGGAGGGCTATGGGCTGAACCTGAGGGCGGTGGAGCAGCTTGCGGCAGAAGGCATAGAAGTGCTTTTCACCTGTGATAACGGCATTGCGGCACTGCAGGAAATTGCGCTTGCGAAGGAAAAGGGCATGACGGTTGTAGTGCTTGACCACCATGAGCCCGGCTTTCGGGGCGAGGGAGAGGAGCGCAGAGATATTCTGCCTGCGGCGGATGCCATCATTGACCCGAAGCAGCGAGCCTGCCCCTATCCTTTTAAGCAGATGTGCGCCGGAGGACTTTCCTATTACTTTGCGCATCACCTTTTGCAGATATTTGAAATTACGGATGAGGGGCTGGAACGACAGCTTTTGACCTTTGCAGGCATTGCGACCGTCTGCGATATTGTGGATTTACTGGGGGAGAACCGTGCGCTTGTGCAGATGGGGCTTGCGGAAATCCGCAAAACGGAAAATATTGGGCTGCGCGTGCTGATTGAGGAGGCGGGGCTTTCGGATAAGGTCATTTCGGAATATCATATCGGCTTTATCATTGGGCCTTGCATCAATGCGACAGGACGGTTGGAAAGCGGCAGGCTTGCGGTGGAGCTTTTCTGTACACAGAATGAGAAGGAAGCAAGAGAGAAGGCAAGGCATCTGGTGATGCTCAATGCGGAACGCAAGCAGCTGACAGAGGAAGCGGCGGAGCGTGCGGATATCGCTCTGCAGGAAGGCGGCGCTTTGCAGGATAGGGTGCTTGTGCTGTATGATGCGGAGATTCACGAAAGCATTGCAGGGATTGTTGCAGGCAGAATCAAGGATAAATATTACCGCCCGACCATCCTGATTACGGACAGCGAGGACGGAGCAAAGGGCTCAGGCAGGAGCATTGAGGGCTATCATCTGTTTGAGGCATTGTTTGCCAATCGGGATTTATTTACGCGCTTTGGCGGACATGCCATGGCGGCAGGGCTTTCTCTGCCTGTAGAAAACATCCCTGTTCTGCGCAGACGGCTCAATGAAGGCTGTACCCTGACGGAGGAGCAGATGATTCCGATTCTGCGGCTGGAGGATGCACTTTCCTTTGCGGAGATTGACTTAGGGCTTGCAAAGGAATTGCAGACACTTGCGCCCTTCGGCAAGGGCAACCCTGCACCGTTATTTGCATCCAGGGGGATTCATGCTGACCGTGTGGATTTGATAGGGAAGAATAAAGATATCTTGCGGCTGACGCTTTCCGAGCCGGAAAACGGGATTCGCCTTTCGGCAATCTCCTTTGATGGCTATGAACCGCTCAGAGAAATGCTGAAAGCATTGTATCCGACAGAGGATTGTGATAAAATAATAAACAGTGGGCTTTTGCCGCAGCTGCTGGATATTGTGTATAGCATTGAAATCAACAGCTATCGCGGCAGAAGCAATGTACAGTTGATACTAAAGGATTTTCGATTTGCAAAATGAGGAGGATATGGGATGGATTTAAAGGACAAGATCAGATCAATTGAGGATTACCCTCAGAAGGGTGTGATCTTCCGCGATATTACAACACTGCTGAAGGATGCAGAGGGGCTGAAGGACGCTGTGGATGCCATAACGGCAAGCCTTGCGGATGTTTCCTTTGATTTGGTGCTGAGCCCCGAATCCAGAGGGTTTATCTTCGGGATGCCTGTGGCATATAATATGGGGAAGGGCTTTGTTCCTGTCAGAAAGGCGGGCAAGCTGCCTGCAGAAACCATCAGCAAGGAATATGAGCTGGAATACGGCAAGGCAACAATCGAAATTCATAAGGATGCCATCAAGCCCGGACAGAAGGTTGTCATTGTAGATGATCTGATGGCAACAGGCGGCACAGCAAAGGCGATTATGGAGATGGTAGAGGAAATGGGCGCAGAGGTCGTTGCCTCCGCATTTTTGATAGAACTGGATTTTCTGAACGGCAGAAAGGCCTTGCCCGATTGCAGAGTCGAGGCTGTGATTCATTACGAATGAGAAAAAAGGAAGGGTGGCACTGCCGCTCTTTCTTTTTATAAAAGAATAGATGAGGGATAAGGTATGTACGGACAATTTTTCATACTTTTTGGGTTGATTCTGGTGGGGTATTACTGCAATAAAAGGGGATACCTGCCGATGGAAACAAATAAAAACGTAGGCAATATGGTCATGCGCGTGACGATTCCTGCGATGCTGATTACTACGATTGCAGGGATTGAGATTACAGACAGGGTACTGAAGGCATTTCTCTTTTCTGCCGCAGGGCAGGCAGCCATGATGATTCTGTTCGGCTTTCTGATGCGGCAGTATGGACGGAAAAGAGGCTTGGACAGCCGCCTTCTGCCGATGATTGACCTGACAACAGGCTCTCTGAATACGGGTTTTATCGGCTTGCCCGTCACGATGATTTTCTTCGGGCAGGCGGGGATTATCTATATGTCCGCAGGGGTACTGGCACTGAATCTGTATATCTGGACGTATGGCGTGTATGTCATTTCCGATAAAAAAGCAACAGGTGCGGCGGCAATCGGGAAAAGCTTTTTACAGGGAGCAATCAATCCGAACTGCATTTCCATCCTGCTGGGGCTTCTGCTTGCGGTGACGCATACGGCGCGATTTGTGCCGACGGTGGTGTTTGGCTTTTTGACAAAGGTCGGGGATTTATCCACACCGCTTTCTCTGATTTATATTGGCGCATTGGCAGGCGGCAGCGGCATCGTGCAGCTCTTTAAAGAAAAAATGGCACTGGAAATCAGCGTGGTGAAGATGATTGGGATGCCTGCACTGGCAATTCTTGCAATGCTTTTTATTCCTGCGGATGGTCTTGCAAAGTCGGTGTTCCTGCTTTCCGTTTGCATGCCCTCGGCGGCGGTCGTGCCGATGATGGTCGGCAGATACGGCTATGGGGATAAGATGTCCTCGGATATTGTGCTTTGGACAACGGTTCTTTCTATGGCAACGCTGCCGTTAAGCGTGCTGCTTGCCGCAAAGCTTTACGGAGCAGTCTGAAAAGCCTGAAAAACCTTTGTTTTTCGGAAAAAAGTGCTTGCAATGCCCTTTCGGGCGTGGTATAATTTTTCATGTTGATTACGGACGGTCCAATGCCGCTGTCAAAGGGACGGGGTAAGAACGTCTAAGGTGCATAAGGAGGAAATACAATGGATATCATCAGAGAACTGGAAAATGAACAGCTGAAAAGCGAAGTAACTCCTTTTAACGTTGGCGACACAATCCGTGTTTATGCTAAAGTAGTAGAGGGTACAAGAGAAAGACTGCAGATGTTCGAAGGCGTTGTTATCAAAAGACAGGGCGGCGGCATCAGAGAAACTTTCACAGTAAGACGTATCGCTTCCGGCGTTGGCGTTGAAAGAACATGGCCCGTACACTCTCCCAGAATCGACCGTATCGAGGTTGTAAGACGTGGTGTTGTAAGACGTGCTAAACTGTTCTACCTGAGAGACAGAGTTGGTAAAGCAGCTAAGGTTAAAGAAGTTCTGAAATAAGCTGTACATTTTGTACCGGAACGAGAAAAAGCAGTCTCGATGAACAAGTTTCATCGAGACTTTTTTCGTGAGAGGCAGAAGGACTTTTGCCTTTGACGAAAAAATGCGTTTGGATAAAGGAGGTCTTTGGAATGGAGCAGGCAATCGAAAAGCAGGAAGAACAGAAGTCTACAAGAAGAAAAAAGGAAAAGAAGGGAATGCCCATGCTGCTGCAGCTGGTGCTGCTGGTTGTTGTAATTGTGGTTTTGCGTAATGTAATGGGGACGGTTCTGGTAAAGGGGTCTTCCATGGAGCCGAATTTTTACCATGGCGATTTTGTGTTTATCAATAAGCTCAGCACCTCCTTCGGTACGCTGAAAAAGGGTGATATTGTTATCTGCCGCCTGAATGACGAAAAGAAAAATATCATTAAGCGCGTGATTGGTCTGCCCGGGGACGAAATTGACCTTAGAGATAATGGGGACGACGAAGATACGATATACTCTCTGTATATCAATGGGGAGTTGGTGAAGGAGGACTATATCAAAGCGCCGATGGATACAAAGGGGAATATTGAGTACCCTTATACAGTTCCCGAAAACAGCTATTTTGTGATGGGGGACAACAGAAATGCAAGCTCCGACAGCCGTAGAAAATCGGTCGGCGCGATTCCGAAGGAGAACCTGATAGGGAAGGTTGTATTTCGACTGTATCCCTTTAGCTCCATTGGCTTTATCAAATAAAAAATCTGAGTGAAAATAGAAAGAGGTAGCTATGAACAATATTCAATGGTATCCCGGGCACATGACAAAAACCCGCAGAATGATGGAGGAAAATATTTCTCTGGTGGATATTGTCATCGAACTGGTAGATGCAAGAATTCCATACAGTAGCAAAAATCCGGATTTGGATACGCTTGCGAAGAATAAGCACCGCATTCTGCTTCTGAATAAATGCGACCTTGCGGACGAAAGGGCAACCGATATCTGGCAGGAATATTTTGAAAAGCAGGGCTTCCGTGTGATTCGCATCAATGCGCTGAAGGGCAACGGCTTGGGTGAGGTGACGGAAACGGCACACGGCTTAATGAAGGAAAAAATTGAGAAGCTGAAAGCAAGAGGGCGTATCAATGTACCCATTCGCAGCATGATTGTGGGTATCCCGAATGTGGGAAAATCCACATTTATCAATAAATATGTGGGGAAGGTAACGGCGAAAACCGGGGATAAACCCGGCGTGACCCGCGGCAAGCAGTGGATAAAATTAAAAAAGGACTTTGAGCTGCTCGATACGCCGGGCATCCTCTGGCCGAAATTTGAGGACCAGCAGGTGGGGCTGAAGCTGGCATTTACGGGGGCAATCAATGATGATATTCTTGACCCCGAAAATATGGCGATTGCCTTTATCAATCACATGATTTCCAGAAATCCCGACTGCCTGCGGAATCGGTATCAGATTACATTCGATACGATTGAGGAGCCGCATGTAATTCTGGAAAAAATCGCGATGGCGCGCGGCTTCAAGAAAAAAGGCGACGAACCTGATTTGGAACGCGCAGGCAAAATTCTGATGGATGAATACCGTGGCGGCAAGCTTGGCAGGCTGACCTTGGAGCTACCGGAGGATATTGATGTGATGCTGGAGCAGAAGAAGGCAAGGGCGGCGGAAAAAGCGGTTTTGGATAAGGAACGGAAAAAGGCCTACAATAATAAAAAGAAGAAATAACACAAAAACCATAGGGAAATTAGGTGTGTCCCGATAAGAAAACATGAAGAAAATGAAATAGCTTTCGGCATTTCAGAATGCAAGGTTTCTTATCCGGACACACCTTTCTTATGGTTTTCTTTTTTTTAGCTGCTTTTAAAATTTCGGCTTAGACTCGTTTAGAATCTCGATGATATTGCGAAGCACCTGCGCGGTGAAGCCCCAGATGATATGCCCGTTATATTCATAGAAAAGCTGTGTAGTTTTGCTCTTGCTAAAGGGGTAATTTTTGCCGCCTTCGATTTTTTCGTAGGGGAAATCGGGGGATTCTATGACCTTCCAGACGGTATCATGCCGCTCCGGCTCGGTTTTCAGAAAGAAACGCAGAGGGACGGTGAAAATTTCTGCAACCTCTTTGGGATTTGGGGTTGCGGTTTTGTAAATCTCATAGGGGATATAGGCGATATAGGGCTGAATCATGCCACGATAAATCGTCAGCATGAAGTCACTTTTCCCCAGAAGGCGAATATCCTTTTGAGAGATGCCGATTTCCTCCTCGGTTTCCCGCAGGGCTGTTTGCTTGAGGGTTTCGCCCTGTTCCCGATGTCCGCCGGGAAAGCAGACATCCCCCGGCTGATTTACCCCTGCGGCGCGTTTTGTCAGAATGAAATGCAGTTCTCCGCCTATCTCTGTCAGCAGAGCAAGAACGGCGAAATGGCGCAGCTTCCAAATGGGGGCTGCCTCATGCGCGGAAAAAACAGCGGTGACTTTTTTCAGACAGTTTTTATGTTCCATGGGGCTCAGTCCTTTCTTAATCTGATGCGGGTTGCTGCCATGCGGCGACGGCTGTCCTCGATATCGGCGTAATGCTTTCGGGTGGTATTGACATCGGCATGCCCCAGCACATCCGCCACTAAGTAGATATCCCCTGTTTCCTGATAGAGATTCGTACCGAAGGTACTGCGCAGCTTATGGGGCGTGATTTTTTTGATGGTAACGCCCTGTGCGTATTTTTTGACCATATTCTGCACCGTCCGCACGCCGATGCGTTTGCCCTGACTCGAAAGAAAGAGGGCATCCTCATTTTCATCCTTGGTTGGGGCGTTCTGCCGTTCTTCTAAGTAATCCGCGAGGGTTTCCCGTACTTCTTCGCCGAAATAGAGGAAAACCTCGTTGCCGCCCTTACGGGTAACCTTGACGGCGTTATTCTGAAAATCCAGATCCTTAATATTGATGCCGACACATTCGGAAACACGCATCCCCGTCCCAAGCAGGAGCGTCATCATGGCAAGGTCGCGCTTTTTTGTTTTTTCATGGAAGACCTTCTGGCGGTCGGTCAGCTTTTCGCCGCTTTCCACTGCATCCAGAAAGTTTGCCATTTCGTTCACATCCAGACGCACAATAGCTTTTTCGTGGATTTTCGGGGTATCGACCAAAGAGGCAGGGTCTGCCGATATGATTTTTTTCTTATACAGATATTTAAACAGCATCCGCACTGCGGCAAGCTTACGGGATTTCCCTTTTTCCTCGTTGTGCATTTCCTTGCCATAGGCAGGGTTTTCATAATCGGGGCGAATATAATAGGAAAGATATTCCATGAAGCAGTCAATATCCTCCGAGGTGACCTCGCTCAAATGCGCTGCGGTCAAATCCTTCGGCTCGATGCCGCCGAGGGTACGATGCTCCTCATAAAGATAGCGGAAGAAAATCCGCAAATCGTAGGCATACGCCAGACGGGTTTTGGTAGAGGTGGTCTGTGCGATGCCGCGAAAGAAGGATTGCACAAAGGGGGGCAGTTCTCTCTGGATTTCCCGAAGACGCAGGGTTTCCTTATTTTTCAGTTCCTCACGGTAATCAGACATCAGGCTCACCTTCCTTATTCCTCATGATTCCAGCCCTTCAGGGAGGAACGCTTGATGGCACCGAATACCTTTTCCTGCAAATTATCATACCGTAGGGAAAGCTCTGCCAGAAGCTCCTTGGTTTCCTGCCGCTTGGTATTTCCGTCGGCAAGACAGGGGTTTTTTACGATATGGATATCGCTTTTATTGACGAAGCTGCGACATTCCCATTCCGGCACATACATCAGCGGACGGATGGAATAGAGTTTTTTTCTGTCCAAGAAGCTAACGGGAGCGAAGCAGTTCAGGCGACCCTCATAAAGCAGAGACATAAAGAAGGTTTCCACAACATCATCCTTATTATGCCCCAAAGCGATCTTATTGCAGCCAAGCTGTTCCGCCATATCATTCAATGCGCCCTTCCGCATTTTTGCACAGAGAGAGCAGGGATTTTTTTCTTTTCGCTCATCAAAAATGATTTTGCCGATATCGGTTTCCACAACGGTATAATGCACACCCAGCTCATTGCAGAGTGCCTGTATGCCGTCATAGCTTGCGCCGGGCAGACCGAGGGAGACGGTAATTGCCTCCAGCTCAAACCGCTTGGGATAGAAGCGCTGTAAATGCTTGAGGGCGACCAGAAGACAGATGCTGTCTTTGCCGCCGGAAATACCGACCGCAATTTTATCGCCTTCCTCTATCATGCTATAATCATCTACTGCGCGGCGCACATAGCTTAATAATTTCTGTAATTTCATGTGAATACTCCTTTGTTTCCTGCATCTATCATGCGATAGAATCTATACTTATCTTATATAGATTATAGCGGAAGGAAGGAAAAAATAAAAGAGCCGCGGAGTTTTTTTCGGAAAAAGCGGAAAGACTGTAAAGGACAAAAGAATCTTGCGCCCAAGGGCATACTTTTGTGGAAATATTCTTGAAAATATACATATAAAACTGTATAATAATTTTTATAATCTTTTTTCGACAAAATTATTAGAAATTTTTATCAATAAGAGGGGGTGATGAGTATGGCAGAGATTGATGAACAATTATATAAGGAATTGATTGATAAAATCAAAACCTACCATCCGTCAGATGATTTTTCCATGGTGGAAAAGGCATATAAGCTGGCGGTGGATGCACATAAGGAACAAAAGAGAAAATCAGGCGAACCATATATCATCCATCCTTTGAAGGTGGCATATATTCTGGCGGAGCTGGAGCTGGATATGGAGACCATCACGGCAGGGATTCTGCACGATATTATTGAGGATACACCTTATACCTATGAGGATATTACACACCTGTTCAGCGAGGAAATTGCTGCATTGGTGGATGGTGTAACGAAACTGGGCAAGCTTTCCTATACCACAAAGGAAGAAGCGCAGGCAGAAAACTACCGCAAGATGTTCCTTGCCATGGCAAAGGATATTCGTGTTATTTTAATCAAGCTGGCGGACAGACTGCACAATATGCGGACGTTAAACTATATGACACCCGAAAAGCAGAGGGAGAAGGCACAGGAAACGCTGGATATTTACGCTCCTCTGGCACATCGTCTGGGTATTTCCAAAATCCGTTCCGAAATGGAGGATTTGTGCTTTAAATATCTGAATCCGGATGCGTATTTCGATTTGGCGGCAAAAATTCAGAAGAAAAAAGAAGAACGTGACCAGTTCGTGCAGAGCATGGTACAGGAATTACAGACGAAGATGAACGAGGCCGGCATCAAGGGGAAGGTTTACGGCAGAACAAAGCACTTTTTCAGCATTTATAAGAAGATGGTGAACCAGAATAAAACCCTTGACCAGATTTATGATTTGTTCGCTATCCGTGCGCTGGTGGACAGCGTGAAGGATTGCTATGCCGTTCTGGGGATTGTGCATACGGCGTATACCCCCATGCCCGGACGGTTTAAGGATTATATTGCTATGCCAAAGCCGAATATGTATCAGTCGCTGCACAATACACTGATTGGCCCGCATGGGCAGGTGTTTGAGGTGCAGATTCGTACCTGGGAAATGCACCGCACCAGTGAATACGGTATTGCTGCCCACTGGAAATATAAGGAGGGCAAGGCAAACGAAAAATCGAGTAAGGCACAGAAAAGCGAGGAAGCAAAGCTGGCATGGCTGCGCCAGATTATGGAATGGCAGAAGGATATGTCCGATAACAAGGAATATCTGGATACCATTAAGCTGGATTTGAATATCTACAGCACACAGGTATATGCCTTTACGCCGCAGGGGGATGTTATCCAGCTGACGAAGGATTCCACCCCGATTGACTTTGCTTATATGATTCACTCGGCAGTCGGCAATAAGATGGTCGGCGCGAGGGTAAATAATAAAATCGTTCCGCTGGATCATAAAATCCAGAATGGGGACATTGTAGAGATTATCACTTCACAGAATTCCAAGGGGCCGAATCGGGATTGGCTTGCCATTGTCAAAACAGCACAGGCAAGAACAAAAATCAAGCAGTGGTTCAAGAAGGAAGAGAAGGAAGAAAATATCATCCGTGGACGCGAAATGATTCTGGCAGATATCAAGAAAAAGGGATATCAGCCACAGGATTTGCTGCGCCCGGAATGGGAAGAAATCGTTCTGGTGAAATACGATTTCAAGACATGGGATGCGCTTCTGGCTGCTGTCGGCTACGGCGGCATGAAGGAGGGGCAGGTTGTTAACCGCCTGAAGGATGAATATTTAAAGGAAAAGAGAAAGACGCAGACGGCAGAGGATGCGCTGAAGGATTTTGAAAAGACCATCGACCAGAAGCCTGTGAAAAAGCATAAAAGCAAGAGTGGCGTTGTGGTGGAGGGCATTGGCGATGTGGCAGTGCGTTTTTCCAAGTGCTGCAGTCCGGTGCCAGGGGATGAAATCATCGGCTTCGTGACGCGCGGCAGAGGGGTAACGATTCACCGTACCGACTGCATCAACGTGATCAATCTGAGCAACGAGGAACGCGGACGCTTGATCAATGCCGAATGGGATACGCAGTTTGCCAAGGGAGAAAGCAATACCTCTTATTTGGCAGAGTTGAAGGTTGTAGCGAATGACAGGGTTGGCTTGATTGTGGAAATCAGCCGTCAGTTAGCGGATGATGATATTTCCGTGAAGGGCTTTAATGTGAGAACCACAAAGGATATGCAGGCAATTTTGAATGTTACGATTGAAATTAAAACGAAGGAACAGCTTGAGCGTGTGGTGACACGGCTGAAAAATCTGCGGGATGTGACAGAGGTAGAGCGTGTTTCCGGCTTGGGCTGATATAGGGCTTAGGAGGAAGAAATGAGAGCAGTATTACAGAGAGTGACAGAGGCAAGCGTCACCATTGACGGACAGAAGGTTGGAGAAATTGGCAAGGGGATTATGGTGCTGTTCGGTATGCTGGGGACAGATACGGATAAGACCATTGATTATATGCTGGATAAGGTCATCAATCTGCGTATTTTTGAGGATGAAAACGGCAAGATGAACCTTTCCCTGTTGGATATTGAAGGGGAGCTTTTGATTGTACCCAATTTCACATTATATGGGGATGCAAGAAAGGGCAGACGTCCCGGATACAGCGGCGGTGCGGCACCTGAGGTGGCAAGCGAGCTGTTTGACAGACTGTGCAAAAAGGCAGAAGCACTGGGCATTAAGAAGGTGCAGCATGGCATTTTCCAGACAGATATGAAGGTTGCACTGGTGAATGACGGCCCTGTGACACTGCTGCTGGACAGCGAGAAGCTGTTCTGATGCGTATGGATACGGAAACCATCAGCTATGTTCTGGAGGGACATGAGCTGCAAAATGATGTGCAGACAATGATACAGGTGTTTTTGGCAAACCGCCATTATATCCGCACGGACACAGTGACGGATGCGGAGATTACCGTAAAAAGCGAGATGAAAGAGGGCATTGCTTCGGCAATGCTTTATCGCCGTGGAGAGAAGGCTTCCGCATGGTCGATGGAATATGACGAAAAAATGCTGACGGAAAAGGAACAGAAGCGCATCATCAAGCGGACGATTTATGAGCTGCTGAAGGCGGAAACGGGAATTTGCCCCCAATGGGGACTGCTGACAGGCGTGCGCCCTGCGAAGCTCATCAGCAGCCTGCTGGAGGAGGGCAAAACGGACAAGGAATGTCTTTCCTTCTTGACGGAGGAATACCTTGTGATGCCGCATAAGGCGGCACTGGCGCTCAAGGTGGCAAAGGCAGAGCAGAAGATTTTGCAGAACAACCGCCCCGAAGAAATCAGCCTGTATATCGGGATTCCCTTCTGCCCGACCAGATGCTTATACTGCTCCTTTACGGCATATCCTTTGCACCAATATAAAAATCGGGTGGATGAATATCTGGATGCCATGTGCAAGGAATTGGATTGGCTTGCGGCATACAGCAAGGGCTTTGTGATGAAGAATATTTATATCGGCGGCGGCACACCGACCTCCCTGAATGAGGCACAGCTGGAGCGTCTGCTGCAAAAGGTAGAGGAGCTGTTCCATCCCGATGAAAGCATGGAATATACTGTTGAGGCCGGTCGCCCCGATACGATTACAAGAGAAAAGCTGCGGCTTTTAAAGGAGTACGGCGTGAACCGCATTTCCATCAATCCGCAGACGATGAACGATAAGACCTTGCGTGCGGTTGGCAGAAAGCATACGGTGGAGGATATCCGCCGGGTGTTCCGCGAGGCAAGAGAGGAAGGACATCAGAATATCAATATGGACCTGATTCTGGGTCTGCCCGGAGAGGATGCCGCAGATGTCCGCAATACCATGGAGGAAATCAGCAAGCTGTCACCCGATAACGTAACGGTGCATACGCTTGCAGTCAAGCGTGCCTCCCGTTTGAGAGAGGAGCTGGCACAGCATGACATGACAACGGCGCAGACCTTGGAGGAAATGCTTGATATTTCTGCGGAATACGCCGAGAGGATGGGCATGGAGCCGTATTATATGTATCGCCAGAAAAATATGGTCGGCAATTTTGAAAATGTCGGCTATTGCCATCCCGGCAAGGAAGGCATCTATAATGTACAGATTATGGAGGAAAAGCAGACTATCCTTGCGGCGGGCGCAGGCGCGAGCACAAAGACGGTTGACCCCGAAACAGACCGCATTGAACGGGTGTTCAACGTAAAAAGCATTGAGGATTATATCGGTCGCATAGAGGAAATGATAGAAAGAAAGAGAACGGGCTTGCCCCAAGGAGGTAATATATGATCCAGTTAGTGAAAGGGACAAAGGATATTTACGGCGCAGAGGTGAAGGCTTGGCAGGAAATCGAAGGCAAAATGAGACGCATTTGCGAAACCTTCGGCATCGGTGAAATCCGTACGCCCGCGTTTGAATTTACAGAGCTGTTTGCCAGAGGGGTTGGCGAAACCACAGATATTGTGCAGAAGGAAATGTATACCTTTACGGATGATGGGGACAGAAGTCTGACACTTCGTCCGGAGGGAACGTCAGGTGCAGCGCGTGCATATATCGAGCATGGAATGCACAACCACGCACAGCCCACAAAGCTGTATTATATTTCCCCGACCTTCCGTTGTGAAAATACACAGGCAGGCAGACAAAGACAGTTCCACCAGTTCGGCATTGAAATGCTTGGCTCCTACAGTGCGGCGCAGGATGCAGAGGTTATCTCTGTTGCAACTGCTTTACTGGAGGAATTAGGCGTAGAGGGCGTAGAGCTGCGCATGAACAGCCTTGGCTGCCCCGAATGTCGTGCAAGATACAACAAAACACTGAAGGAATTTATCGGACAGAACCTGGACAAGCTTTGCCCGACCTGCAAGGAGCGTTTCGAGAAGAACCCCCTGCGTGTGCTGGACTGCAAAGAAGAAAGCTGTCAGCAGATTGTGGCAAATGCGCCCTCTGTGCTGGATTGTCTGGATGAGGAATGTACGGCACATTTTCAGAAGGTGCAGAATATTCTGACGGCAAATGGCATTGCCTTTACCATTGACCCTAAGATTGTGCGCGGTCTGGATTATTATACCAGAACGGTTTTTGAATTTGTATCCAACGGGCTGACCGTATGCGGCGGCGGAAGATATGATAATTTGGTTGAGGAAATCGGTGGAAAGCCCACGGGTGCGGTTGGCTTTGGTCTGGGTATTGAAAGACTGATTATGATTCTGGAAAAGCAGCATGGTGCCATTACCGAAACACCTGAGAGAGATGTTTATATCGGCTCTATGGGCGAAAAGGGACTTTTGAAAGCACAGTCTCTGACCTATGAGCTGAGAAAGGCAGGCATTCAGGCGGACTGCGATACTGTGGAACGCAGTGTAAAGGCACAGATGAAATATGCCAATAAGATTGGTGCAAAATATTCCGTTATCCTTGGTGATTCTGAACTGGAAAGCGGCAGAGTAGAGCTGAAGGATATGGCAAACAGTGAAAAGAGCGAGGTTGCTCTGGCAGATTTGCCTGCAATCCTCAAGGAAAAATGCGGAAAATAAAACAAAAACAGAATGAATACAGAGCCTTGGGAGAACCTTCTTTCAAGGCTTCCTTTTTACTTGCGGGGCGGCAGAGATTTTCATTGCCATGCAGCTTGGAAAGGTCTTGTATTTTTGGGAATAAAGTGATATGATAGCTTGATGGATTGAAGAATGTCAGAAAATTTCCTTAAAGGATAAGGAGGATACAGCATGAAGGTTGTAATCGTAGGGGACGGTAAGGTCGGCGGCACTATCGCCAGACAGCTCTCCGGTGAAGGACATGACATCATTGTAATTGATAATAATACAAGTGTTCTGAATAATGCTTCCAATACGATGGATATTATGAGTGTGGAGGGGAACGGTGCAAGCATGCTTGTCCAGAAAAGAGCAGGTGTGCCTGAGGCAGATTTGCTGATTGCGGCAACCTCCGCGGATGAGGTAAATATGCTTGCCTGCCTGCTGGGGAAAAAGCTAGGCGTGCCGCATACGATTGCCCGTGTGCGTAACCCCGAATATTATGAGCAGATTAACGAATTGAAGGAAGAGCTTGGGCTGAGCATGACGGTAAACCCCGAATTTGCGGCGGCAACGGAAATCCTGCGTCTTTTGCGCTTCCCCTCTGCTTTGAAAATCGAGGTGTTTGCGAGAGGGCGTGTGGAACTGGTAGAGGTCAAGATTCCGCCCCACAGTGTGCTGGATGGGATGCCTCTATGGGCGATTTATAAGGAGTTTCAGGTAAAGGTTCTGATCTGCGCGGTGCAGAGAGCAGGAGAGGTGCATATCCCCAACGGTAACTTTGTATTGCAGGCAGGGGATAAAATCAACCTGACCGCATCACATAGTGAGATTGAAAAATTCTTCCGTACCATCGGTCTGTTCCGTACGGGGGTAAAATCGGTCATGATTCTGGGCGGCGGCAGAATGGCGTATTATCTGGCAAAGGCACTGATTCTTTCTCATGTGCGCGTAAAGATTATCGAACTGGATTATAAGCGTTGTGAATATCTATGTGAGGCGCTGCCGGAAGCGGTTGTGATTCATGGAGATGGGACGGATAAGGAAACCCTGCAGGAGGAGGGTCTGGAAAAGACGGATGCTCTGGTCTGCCTGACGGGGATGGATGAGGAAAATATCGTAGTTGCGCTTTATGCCAAGGCGAAAAAGGTTTCCAAGGTGATTGCGAAAATCAACCGTATTTCCTTTGATGAAATTCTGGATGCGCTGGATATTGATGGCTTTATTTCGCCGAAGATGATTGCGGCAAATAATATTGTCCGTTATGTGCGCGCGATGCAGAATTCCGCAGGGAGCAGTAACGTAGAAACGCTGCATAAGCTGGTAAATGAGCAAATTGAAGCATTGGAGTTCAAGGTAAGAGAAAAATCCAGCGTGGTGGGTGTGCCGCTCAAGGATTTGAAGACGAAAAGCGAGGTTCTGGTGGCAACGATTATCCGCAACGGCAGAGTTATTATTCCGGGCGGTAATGACATGATTGAGGTAGATGACAGCGTGATTATTGTTACCAGAAATAAGCATTTGACGGACTTGAAGGATATTTTGAAATAATAGATTGAAATTTGGTGAAGGGTTATGAATTTTAATATGATTGCCTATATTCTGGGCAATATCATACGAATAGAGGCTGCCCTGCTTGCAGTGCCTGCCTTTATTTCTATATGGTATCAGGAGACAAAGGCGGCATCGGCATTTGTCGTAACCATTACCGCCTGCCTGATGGTAGGGACGGTTCTGGCCAGCCGTGAGCCGGAAAATAAGCGGATTTATGGGCGAGAGGGCTTTGTTGTGGTTGCACTTTCGTGGATTGTGATGTCCGTTCTGGGGGCACTGCCGTTTTATCTGAGCGGCTCTATTTCGGGCTATATAAATTGCTTGTTTGAAACGGTATCCGGCTTTACCACAACGGGCGCAAGCATTTTGCAGGAGATTGAAACTCTGCCGAAAAGTATTCAGTTCTGGCGTTGCTTTACGCATTGGATTGGCGGTATGGGGATTCTGGTATTTATGCTTGCAATTATGCCCCTTGGGGACGAGCGCACGATGCATCTGATGAAGGCGGAGGCACCCGGACCTTTGGTTTCCAAGCTGGTGCCGAAGGTAAAATCGACAGCGAAAATCCTGTATACGATTTATATTGTACTGACACTGGTGGAGATGATTTTGCTGTTTGCGGGGGGAATGCCCTTTTTTGACAGCGTGGTGCATGCCCTTTCGACAGCAGGGACAGGCGGCTTCTCTATAAAAAATAGCAGCATTGCGGAATACAATAGTGCGTATTTTGAATATGTCATTACGGCATTTATGCTGCTGTTCGGGGTGAACTTCAACCTGTTCTATTTGATGCTGATGAAGGATTTTAAGAATGTATGGAAAAATGAGGAGCTGCGCTACTATATTGCCATTGTCTGCATTGCGACAGCGCTGATTACCATAGATATTTCTCGGTATTATCCAACGGTGGAGGGCTCCTTCCGCCATGCGATTTTTCAGGTGGCGGCAATTATGAGTACAACGGGCTTTGTAACGGCAAACTTCGACCTCTGGCCTGAGTTTTCCAAGACGCTTCTGTATTGCCTGCTGCTTCTGGGGGCATGCGGCGGTTCAACCGCAGGCGGTATTAAGGTTTCGCGTTTTGTAATCCTTCTGAAAATGATTCGGCGGGAGATCAGCCATATTGTGCACCCGCGCTCTGTCAACTTGATTAAACTGGACGGCTGTAAGGTGGATGAGGATTCTATTCGTAGCGTGATGGGGTTTATTATTCTGTATGCGCTTATTTTGCTGGGGTCGTTCATGCTGATTTCGCTGGATAATTTCGACTTTATTACGAATGTGACTGCGGTTACAACATGCCTGAGTAATGTCGGCCCGGGACTTGCTATGGCAGGGCCTGTTGAAAACCTTTCCTTCTTTTCCGGCTTCGCAAAGCTTGTGCTTTGCATGGATATGCTTTTGGGCAGATTGGAAATTTTCCCGATTATTATGCTTTTCGCTCCTTCCATCTGGAGAAAGAGCTACATGTAACAACGCAGAGCCAAGCATCTGCAAAAAAAGAACAGCTTACATGCTTGCATGATAGGCTGTTCTTTTTATTGCAGATATTTGGCGAGCGCCACAACGAGAAAATGCGAAGCATTTTCGAGATGGGCTCTGCGTTGTTGCATGTGAGAGAAGATATGTTATAGATATGAGCGAGTGCCACAACGAGAAAATGTGAAGCATTTTCGAGATGGACTCTGCGTTGTTGCATGCGGATGTCCTGATTTCGATTTTACAGAAAAAGCAGCCTGCTTGGGCTGCTTTTTCTGTAAAGGGGAGGGTATATTACTATGATAAACCAAATATAGGTAGTTGTCTTTTTTTCTTTCAATATTTTTCTTCCGATAGGGGAAGGGGTGCCTGCAGCCTTTCGGGGAAGGGGACTGCAGGCGGAAGTAAAAGGGGGCGTCCTTTCGACTTCTTTTGTAGTATACTGTAAAAATATGGACAAAGTGTGAATAGAAACTTAAGGCTTTGTTAAAATATGCGAATGTTTTCTTTATTGGGATGCCCTTTATCCGCTGCACAGAGAGCTTTGCCCTGATTGCTGCTGTATATAATGAGCCAATAGTTCGGATTTATGAATAAAAGTTGTAAATAAAATATCAGCGTGTTATGATAATTTAAGAGATATCCATGAAACAGAATTCGATACAGACGGGCTTATGCAATGAGGAGAAAAACATGGCAGATAGTGGAAGGATTGAAAAAAAGAGAGAACGGCAGACAAATCAGGCAGATATGGGACAGAAACGCAGATCACATCGTATGAATATCACGGCACTTCTGATTTTTCTGTTTTTATTTATTGGCTGCTCTCTTTTGCAGTACGCGAACAACGGGCAAAATGCGCAGAAGTCCTGCGGGCTGATGCTGGATCAAATGAAGGAACTGATTACGGAAAATGAAAGGAGCTTTCAGCAGCTGGAGGATACGCTGAAGGATGAATATACTATTCGGGCGAATATCGCGGCGGATTATATTACACAGGGCTGGGAGGATTACAAGGAGGCAGATGATTTTGTTGCGCTGGCGAAGCTGTTAGGGGTGGACGAGGTGCATGTGTTTGATGAAAAAGGTGAAATTATCAACGGATCTGTCCCCAAATATTATGGCTTTACAATGGATTCAGGGGAACAGATCGGTTTTTTTAAGCCTATGCTTTCTGACCATACGCTTTCCCTTTGTCAGGATGTAACGCCGAATACGGCAGAGGGCAAGCCTATGATGTATGCGATGGTCTGGGCAGAAAATGATAATACACTGGTGCAGATTGGCGTAACGCCGGACAGATTGCTGGAATGGATGCAGAGCAGCGATATCAGCAAGATTGTGGGGCGGTTGCCGTTGGTTGAAGGTATGTCGATTTATGTTGTGGAGAATGTGACAGGAACGGTGCTTGCCGCAACGAATGATGATATACTGGGGTATGAGATTTTTCCTGAAGACAGAATACAGGATTCTCTGGAGGAAGGAAAACGCTATCAGAAAACGGTTTCGTTCCATAACAGCAGCCGTTATGTTGTCTATGAAAAAATGGGGGAATATGATATTCTCGTTTCCTATAAAATTCGTGCCGCGAATAAAACCTTACCGCTTTCTATGGCAGAATTTGCGCTCATTCTGATTGCGGCACTCCTGCTGCTCGCGCGAGTGACAAGAAGCTACATCAATTATCTGGAGCGGCAGGGGCGTGAGCTGCGTACCTCCAATATGGCAAAGACGGATTTTCTACGCCGCATGAGCCATGATATCCGCACGCCGCTGAATGGGATTCGGGGCGTGACTGCGATTGCCGAGTATTATGCGGATGACATGGAAAAGCAGGCGGAGTGCCGCCATAAGGTAATGCAGGCATCCGGCTTTCTGATGGAGCTGGTTAATAATGTGCTGAATATGAATAAGCTGGAATCCGGTGAAATGAAACCGGAAAATAAACCGTTTGATTTGATTGAGCTTTTGAAAGAAACAACGAGTATCGTTGAGATGCAGGGACAGGAATATGCCATCCACTTTCAGATGCAGATGGGAAAGCATAAATATCGGCATTTGATTGGCAGTCCGCTTTATCTGAAACAGGTTTTGCAGAATATCGGCGGCAATGCGGTGAAATATAACCGCGCGGGCGGAGCAGTCACGTTTGCTTCTGAGGATGTTGCGTATCCCGATGGGCGCGTGGTGGTAAAATTTACCTGTACGGATACGGGGCGCGGCATGAGCAGGGAATTTCTCACGCATGCCTTTGAACCGTTTTCGCAGGAAAATACGGATGCACGGACAACCTTTACCGGTACGGGACTTGGACTTGCCATCACGAAGCAGATGGTAGAGCTGATGGAGGGGACGATTTCGCTGAAAAGCGAGCAGAATGTCGGCACAACAATTTCTGTGACGATTCCATTCCGAATAGATGTTGATTATACGGAAACACAAGAGGACGTAAAGCCTGACGATGCTGCTTCTTTGGAGGGCGTGCATGTGCTGCTGGTGGAGGATAACGAGTTAAATATGGAGATTGCGCAGTTCCTGTTGAAAAAGGCAGGAATCGCTGTAACAACGGCATATAACGGACAGGAGGCCGTGGATGTATTCCGTACGAAGGCGGCGGGCACTTTTGATGTAATCCTGATGGATGTGATGATGCCTGTGATGGATGGGCTGACGGCAGCAAAGGAAATCCATGCAACGAATCGCGTGGATGCGGCGGAGATTCCCATTTTTGCCATGACGGCAAACGCATTTTATGACGATGTGAGACAAAGCAGAGAGGCAGGTATGGTGGAGCACCTTTCCAAGCCCATACAGGAGCAGGAGCTGCTGAATGCTATCCGTCGGCATGTGAAACGGTGAGTGCTTATAAGAGAAAAAAAGGAAATTCCTTAACAGAAGGAGTTTCCTTTTTGGTTATTACCAACAGCAAACCGCCCGAATCGGGGCGATAACCTCGGTTCGGGCGGTTCGCATTTTCATATTGATGCTCTATCCGTTCGCATTTTAGCGGATACAAAAGCATCCATTCATTACATGCTGCGAGCGCGGTACAGGAAGGTTACGATCTGTGCGCGGGTACAACCCTCATCAGGACTAAAGGTAGAAGGTGTCGTCCCGACGGTGATCTCCTGCTTGACCGCCCACAGCATAGCATTGATATAGTAGGCATTCTCAGGCACATCGGTAAAGGGATTGACCGTTCCGGCAGAGGGATAACCGGCTGCTCTCCACAGGAAAGACACAATATGTGCGCGAGAGCAGGTCAGCTCAGGGCTGAAGGTTGTTGCGCTTGTGCCAACGGTAATCTCGTTCTCCGCAGCCCACAGGACAGCCTCGTAATAGTAGCTGCCCTCCGGTACATCCTCAAAGGGCATTACTTCTGTCTTGGGCGTGGGGCTTCCGGCAACCCTCCACAGGAAGGTCACAGCCTGTGCGCGGGTACAAATGCCGTCCGGCATGAAGTAATTATCGCCTGTGCCGGCGGTGATTCCATTTTTAACCGCCCAGTCAACCGCTTTCTCATAGTAGCTGCCCTTCGGCACATCCATGAATGTGTCGGGCATGGACTTGTTGTCGTTGATCTTCATGAAGATTGCCTCGATGGTATGATTCTTCGTAACATTCTTGAAAGTGTAGGATTCCACCGCGCCTACACTCTTGCCATCTACCAGCACCTTGGCTATTTCGTAGCCCTTGTCAGGGGTGATGGTGAAGGATTGATCCCTTCCGTGACGGACGGAGACCCGTTCGGAGGGAGAGATAGAGCCGTTCGAATCAGAGCTTGCCTTGATGGTATGGTAGGTGCGACCGCTGCTGCTGCCGCCACTGCTGCCGGTATACGTCCAGTGGGCGTACACGGTGTCGTTCTTATGGAATACAGTATCGGTTGTGATCATCGTGCCGCCGCTTGCCGCGGTGTACCAGCCGTCAAAGCTGTATCTGCCGCTATGGGTGGCTTTGGGCAGCTGGGGCAGCTTTTGGTTAACGGTTTTCATGCTGTCAACGGAGGGCGTGCCGCCATTGCCATCGAAGGTGATGGTGTACTGCTGCGGATGATTGCCGTCACATTTCACCAAAATGGTAACCTTCGGGAAGTTGCCCTCCAGCTGCCACATATTGTTGACATACTTCAGGGTGAAGGTAATGTGGGTGTTGCCCTCAAACCCTGTAAATTCGTGCGTTTTGCCGGTGTCCACATCATACTTGTTCTGGTAAGCGGACAGATTGAGGTAGACGATGACCTTCCAAACACCATTTTCCATGTAGGGCTTCCTGCTCAGGTCGAAGCCACCGGGAATCCTCCCGTATTCCTTGCTGCTGTTGGTTGTAGTACACTTGACGGTGACAAGGGTGGGAATTTCGAGATTCTTAAGATCATCCTCTGTAATCTCCGTAATTTCATTGACGATGTTGAAGGACTTGGAGGCCATGCCCGTGTAGTTGCCCTTGCCGGTGATGTTCACCGTGCCGCTCGGTGGCACATTTTCCTTGTAGCTGTAGTTGAAGTCCCTGCCCTCCATCAGAACCATGTCGCCGTGCTTAATCTCAGGCTTGGGCTGTATCTGCTGCCCTGTATAAAGCTGATTAGGAATGTCGGCAATCATGTCATTGGTCAGGGGCTTGGGCGTGACCTCGGCAGTGTAGAAGTAGGTGATGTTCGCTATATAGTCCGGGTGGACAAACTTGACACCCACCCTCAGAGTGCCCACATTCTTGATCGTTGGCATGCTGTCGCTGTTGTTCTTTCCCCCATCTGTGGTGTAGTTCGCGATGCGCCAGCCCTCGGGCATCTTATCCATATCCACGATGACCGCCTCATGCTCCTTGCCGTCATATTCCCCTTCGTAGCCACTTGCCACGGCACGCAGCTGTTCCTTCAACTCACCCGAGATTTCAATATGCATCGTGGTAACGATAAGAGGCTCGCTGACTGCGCCGGGATTTTGGGTGGCAGTTCCCTTCACCCGGGCGATGATGGTGTATACCGTGCCGGGCTGCAGGTTGGTGAAATGGCAGTTTCTCTGCCAGCTTGCTCCATTGTCTATAGAATACTCCCACTTATCGTTTTCTGTTACTAAAATGTCCGTAGCTGTCTTGGAACGCAGCGCGAGGACAGGCGCGGCGGGACCATCCGCATTCTTCCAGTTGATTTTGAGGGTGCAAGGCATCACCAAACCTCCTGTCATTGTTGGAGTACCATACTTCGCCTCTCTTTCACCGCAGTCATAGGCATAAGTCACAGTAGCGGCATTCTCATCGACCGTCAGAATATTGTCCTTAACTGTGCCATTCTCCCACTCGGTGGCTTTGCTTACATCAAAGCCCGGCAGCGTGTTCAGGTCAAAGGTTTTTTCTGCGGCGGAAACTTCGATGGGATAAGGCTTGTTATCAAATTTTACTTCCATGGTGGAGCCGCTATCCCCTAAGTTCATGGAGGTGAGAGGGTTATCATATACCCACAACCGCTGTAGATTACTATGCTTGCTGGTATCCAAAGTGATCAGTTGGTTACTAAAGAGATGAAGAAACTTCAGTTTTGTATTTTTGCTGATATCTATGGTGGAAAAGTTGTTTCCGCAGAAATAGAGCTCTTCCAAATTCGTATTATTGGTAAGATCCAAAGAACTCAACTTACCGTTAAAGAAGCCGAAGTATTTTAGGCTTGTGTTCTTGCTGAGATCTAAGGTTGTAAATTCATTTTCTCCACATTCGAGCTTTTCCAGCGCAGTGTTATTGGCAAGATCCAAAGCAGTCAAAGGATTATCATTACAGTAGAGATGTTTCAGTGCTGTGTTTTCGCTGACATTCAGCGTGGTTAAGGTTGAGATCTCATTACACCTGAGGAATACCAGATTCTCGTTATGAGAGGTATCCAAGGAGGGCAATTTAGTTTTACTGCAATCGAGAGATTCCAATGCAGTAAAATGCTCAATGCCTTCAATAGATGTTATGGGTTTCCCCTCCACGTGGATATCTTTCACCGCGGCAATCTCCTCCGCAGAAAGGATGTCATCCTTGTTTTTATCAAATTTTTCCTTGACATACCCCCGGAAGTTTTCATCCGGGAAGTATGTTTCGTTAATCGCTACATCACCGTCGGCAAGGGCGGCGGTGGGCAGCAGCGTCAGCACCATACAGCAGAGCAGCAGGGCACTGAGAAATTTTTTTCTCATAGTCTTGTTCCTCCATTTTCTTTGTAATCGATTGATAAGGTTGCTGGAATGCTTCGGTTTTTTACTCTATAGCCTGTACCTACCTCCTTTTTTCCGCCGCGCATTTTAGCAGCAGAATGACGATTTTGTCGCGTGGTTATAATAAACCTTTATTACATCTATATCATAACAAATACTTATTATCGTTAGCAAGTAAATTATGGAAAAATGATAAGAATTATCAAAAAAGAGAAAAAACAGTTAAAAAAGGCAAAAAAAGGAAGAAAAATTAGGAAAAATGACGATAAAAGGGTATAATGAAAATATAGGCAGACCGAGGAGAACGGTTTGACAGCATTTGAAAATACCCATAGAATATGGGTAAACTGGCAAAAAGGAGGGATACTATGGCGATTACGGTTTCTGACTGCTTAAGGCTGCCGTCCTTGAGAGAAGCGAAGGTTGTGGCGGGGCATAAAGGGCTTAACAAATTTGTTACGACAGTTTCTGTATTGGAATATGCAAAAAGATATGCTTTAGCGGAGGAATACTTTTTGGGAAACGAGCTGATTTTGACCGGTTTTATTTCAGTAAAGGATAATATAGAGGATCAATGCGAGGCGTTGCGCCGCCTGCATGAGGTTGGAGAAGCAGGGGTCGTTTTATATTATGTCGGGTGCTTTTTGCCGGAGCTTCATCCTGCGTTGATTGAAACTGCGGATGAATTGGGCTTTCCGCTGATTGTAATGCCGGAAAAGGCGTATTATTTGAGATACAGCGAAGTGATTACAGAGGTTTTGCAGCTGATTTTTTCGGATCAGCAGAAGGAGACCTATTATGTGAAAAATATTTTAGAGCAGATTGCAAAAATGCGGGAGAGACAGCGCAATATTGAAAGCGTGCTCCGACTTTTGAGCGATAGACTGCGATGCTCCTTTTTGCTGCTCAGCTATGACGGCACAGAAAACGGCTATGCCAGCTGGCCTAATGGCTCCAAAAAAATATTTGACAGCATGATGCGATACAGAAAAAGGCATGCGCCAAAGCGAGAATGTTCTTTTTTTCAATCAGAGGAAAAAGACCATGCCTTTCGCCTGTTCCAGCAAAAATTTGATACACAATATCAAAAAAGCCTTCAGCTGGTGGCGCTGGATGAAGGGATGCTGCTGAATGAATTTAGCTTCCGGCAGGCCATAGAGGTGATACAAATGTTCAGCAGCATCTGGAAGTATGACTTTGAAACGGAAACGGAGGATGAATTGGTGCGTGCCATCATCAATGACCAGCCCTTGACAATGAATCGCATTGCCAAGAAATATTTTATTGACCTGAAAAGGATTCGTGTCATGTGGGTGCTGAAATCTCGGAGAAAATCGGCAGAAAGACAGGAGGAGCTCGCAGCTGCTTTGGAGTGGCAAAAGAAGAAAATCCAATGCTTTTTAAAAGAAAACGGGAAGAATGTATTGGTAGACACCTTTGATAATGGTGTGGTAGCCTTTATGGATGATGCACCTTTTTCTGAGATGGAAACGCCTTTGGCGGAAACCTTTATGGAGCAGTTCGGGGAGCCTGATGAAATTCTTATATGGTGCGGCGGAATGGATTCCACAAAGGCTGTCAGAAGTGCTTATCGTATGATTGAGGATAGCTTTGAAACCATTTGCAAGCTGTATCCGGCAAAAAAGGTATTTACGGAAGGAGAGCTGGAATTTGCTTTGGAATGTCTGCGAATCATGGAAAAGGGAGAAAATGCCATAGAGCGCTATCAGCAAAGCCTTTTTTCCTTGATGGGACAAAAGGATGAAAGGGGCATGATAGATACCCTTTCTGTATATTTATTGGACGCAAATCGTAGTATTTCTGCCACTGCCGGATTGTTGTATCTACATGACAGTACGGTAAAATACCGTTTAAATAAGATTAAGCAGAGATTGGGATATGATATGGATATGATGCCGGGAGCGTATTATCTGTATTTGGCTGTTGCATTAAAGAGGCTTACATAGGTACTGAATTGAAATGAGAAAATTAAAAAATAGAGCTTTAAGCATGAATTTTCTTTATATAGAGAAGATTCATGCTTTTTTTATTTGCAATTTATCTGAAAAGACAAAGATTCACGTTTTATTTCAGCCTTTGGGACGAATACAAATGACTGCGTAGAAACTACAATATGGATAAGGTTAACCGAGTGCGAAAAAAAGGAGGTATGTATATGGATCAGGAAAGCAAGAAAAGCTCAAAAATGGAAAGTCGCGCTATGAGCCGTGTTTCTGAGGCGGAACGCCAAAGCTGGATTAGCATTGCTTTTTTATGGATTGGTACTATGATCTGCATTCCTATGCTGCTGGTAGGCGGGCTGTTTTCCGTATCAATGACATTATCCAATATTGTTTTGGCGGCATTTATTGGATTTTTTATTTGCAGCTTCGTTATGGTTCTGACAGGGATGCAGGCAACGGATTTGGGACTGCCTTCTGCTATGTGCGCAACAAAGGCTTTTGGGGATAGAGGCTCCTCTCTGCTGACCAGCTTGGTTGTGTTCGTTGCGCAAATGGGATGGTTCGGCGTACAGACAGCAACCTGTGCCACGGCATTCAATACGCTGATGGCGCTGGTAGGCATCAATGTCCCTTTCTGGGTTTCCTGCATCATTTGGGGCGCTGTGATGCTGATTACGGCTGTTTATGGATTTACCATGATGAAAATTTTGAACTACATCGCAGTTCCTGCGCTGGTTGTGCTTTGTATTTATGGCGCTTACCATGCCGGTTCGGATATGGGCTTAACTGCAATGATGGCACTGATGCCGGAAACACCCTTGCCCATGAGTGCGGCGATTTCTACCGTAATTGGGCTGTTTGCAGTGGGAACCGTAATCAACTGTGACTATGCGAGATACGCCAAAAGCAGGAGGGATGCCGTAAAGGCTACGTTTATCGGAGTTTTGCCGGCGGCGGTGATGATGATTACTGTAGGCGCGGTCATGGCAATGTCCACGGGCAATTACGATATTACCAGTGTTTTTGCAAGTATGGGATTGCCTGTCATCAGTATGCTGGTATTGATTCTTGCTACATGGACCACGAATACCAGCAACGCCTATACCTCCGGACTGGCGGCAATGAAGGTATTCAGCTTAAAGGATGAAAGACGTCCTTTGGTTACTATGCTCTGCGGTGCTATTGGTACTTTGATTGCCATTGCGGGTCTGGCAGATGCCCTTTCTGCTTTCATTACAGTGCTTTCCAGCTTCGTGCCGCCGATCGCGGGGGTAATGATCGCCGATTATTGGATTGTTGGGAAAGGAAAACCGGAAAATTGGTATCCTGTTAGAGGGTTCAACTGGAACGGCATCCTTGCATGGGCCATTGGTTCTATTGTAGCTTTAAAATTCAGCTTCTTCAGTCCTGCGTTGGATGGTATCATCGTTTGCTGTATTGCGTATGTGGTGCTGAATGGAATTTTTGGGAAAACCGGTATGGCAGGGAAAGGGAAAATGTCTGTGGAAGAAGCGGAGGAAAGTGTTTCTGCTTAATCAACCATAAAGGAGGAATGAAGATGGAAGGAAACAAGAAAATTGTGGAAGCGGCAAAAAAGCTGATTTTAAACTGCATGGGAACGAAGCCGGAGGAAAAACTGCTGATCGTAGCTGACGAAAAAACATTTGAATTGGGATATGCTTTTGCAGAAGCGGGACGTGCCTGCGGCATTGAAACAAGTTTTGTGGAAGCGCCTGCGCAGACCAAAGGAGAACCACCGGCACCGGTAGCGGCAGCGATGGCAGCGGCTGATGTGGAGTTTTTGTTGACTTCCATGAGCTATTCCCATGTAAAAGCCCGAATTGAAGCAACAGAAAAGGGAGCAAGAGTGGCATCTATGCCTATGATGACAACAGAGATCGCGGAAGGATATCTGAACGCGGACTATCCTTTTATCAAAAAAGTCAGCGAACAGTTGGCGGATATGCTGACAAAAGCAAAAACAGTCCGTGTCATGACGGAGAAAGGAACGGATATTACATTTTCTGCGGAAGGCAGGGTTTGCCATGCGGATACCGGAGATTTGACACAAAAAGGCGCTTTGGGGAATCTGCCGGCCGGGGAAGCGTATTTTGCGCCGGTGGAGCATATCGGTACAGGAAGGATCGTTGTTGATGGATGTATCGCTTATGTCGGGCTGGTGAAAGATGATATTACACTGATTTTAAAAGATGGGATGATTACCGATATTTCGGGTGGGGAAAGTGCGAAAATGCTGACGGATTTTCTGGCGGACAAGGATGAAAACGCCAGAGGTATTGCGGAGTTTGGCATTGGCACCAACCCGGGAGCGAAAATAATCGGGCATCCGCTTGTGGATGAAAAGGTTTGGGGGACCATTCATATTGCTTTTGGCATGAACCTGTCCTTTGGCGGCACAAGAGATTCCAATATTCATTATGACTGTATCATCAACGCGCCTACGGTATGGGTGGACGATGTGATGATTCTGGACAAAGGAAACCATATTTATGAAAACATGAAATAAAAAAAGGAGGAAACGAGTATGATCAGAAAGTTAAACGAAGAAGCTTTAATCAATGTGATTTGGGGTGCCACACTTCTTGGCGGCGGTGGCGGCGGCTCTTTGCAGAGTGGCTTGGATATGCTGGAATCCTATAAAAAGGCGCATCCGGACAAAGCACCTGAACTGGAACTGATTACATATGACGAAATGCTGGAAGGGGAATATGCGGCAGTGACTGCGGGCATGGGTTCTCCTCAGGCCATTGTAGGAGTAGACTTTTCTCAATATGCCATCAACGCCTTTGAATTGCTTCAGGAAATGGCAAAAAGAGAAGGCAAAAATTTAAAATACAGCATCCCGGTGGAATTGGGCGGCTTCAATACCTTTGTTCCTATGCTGATCTCCTTGGTAAAAGGAATTCCTTTTATAGATGCTGACGGTGCGGGGCGTGCAGTGCCTGCGCTGGAAACATTGCTACTTCATGTAAACGGATGTGCAACATCTCCTTTGGCAATGGCAAATGATGTGAATGATAAAATCACCATCGAATTGGCAGATCCTTATAATGCGCCTTTGGCAGAAAAATTGGGAAGAGATGTATGCATTGAGTTCGGTATGAAATCCGGCTTGTCCGGTTGGATGGTATCCAAAGAGGATATTCGTGACAGGATTGTTGATGGCTCCATTACGTTAGTTGAAGAAGTTGGAAAGGTTTTCAGAAATACAGCAGATAAGACGATGCTTCTGGAAACATTGGCAGAGAAAGGAACTGTGGAAGCGAAAGTCATTGGTAAGGGTAAGGTGGAAAAGGTATTTACAGATATGTCCGGCGGCTTTGACTATGGCTATGTTCTGGTGAAAGGGGAGGATGGTGCTGACTATAAAGTAGATTTCCAGAATGAAAACCTGCTGGTTTCCAAAGGAGAGAAGGGTACATTCACACCTTTGATGACTGTTCCGGATATCACTTGCATGTATTGCATTCAGACGATTCCGGGATCTTCTGTGAAAGTCGGGATGCCTGTATCCAATGCCGATGTAAAAGAAGGCATGGTGGTTGGCATTGGTGCAATTAAAGTCAATGAAAAATGGTTCAAAGACGAAAATCATGATAAAAAATGGTGGACTGTTTGGAAAGAATACATAGATAATATCAAATATACAGGAGACAATATTCCCTTTGATCATCTAAAATAAGAGATTACACATCGTAATTGAAAATTCAAGAAATGCTTGTTTTTACAGAATTAAAATAAAACAGATGGAAAAAGCGACTGGTATATCAGTCGCTTTTTTTGGCGCATTTATGCGTGGAAATAAACCCCTAGTTTTACTGGGGGAAGATAAAAACTTTAGAACCTCCTTGTTGTAAAATAGTAGTGGTTTGGCGACCGCATTACTAAAGACAACAAGGAGGTTTTTAACAAATGAAGAACGAAATAAAAAGCATGGCACATTCTAAATATCGTTGTGAATATCATATAGTTTTTGCAATGATATTTTCAATCACACATTGTTGTATCAATCCCGTCATGGAAAGCTGCGCCGTCATCTGACATTGCCATTTGAGAAAAGACCAAAAGGCAATCAACCGGGAGAGTATCTGCGTTATTATCGGCTACGAAATAATCTTACGACCAGACAACTTGCCGAGCAGGTAGGCATTGTTCAGGCAACTCTGCTGAAATATGAGCAGGGGCTTGCGCCGATACAATATGATACCGCTGTGAGGCTCTTAGAACGGCTGAAAATTGATGCGTCGCTTCTCTGTGGTTCATTGCTGCGTTCATTGCATCGCCTTATACAGAGGCTTTGAAGGCGATCAGAGAAGAAATAAAACTGAATCAGCGTGAGTTTGCCGAGCTTGTTGGCTTGAAGGCAAGCTATTACTATCAGATAGAAAAAGGAAATCGTCGACCCTCCAGAAAAGTTTATCAGCAAATCATAGATGCCCTAAATGCAAAACAATCGACAAACTTCACATAAGGATATAAACAGACTACAATAACATTAGAAAGAGAATTTGATTGAAGGTATCCTTATGGGACAAGAGTTTAGATATGGCGGAGTTAATTTATAGTTGAATCATAACCACCAGTTTACTGGTGGTTATGATTGGTAATAATCAAATAAAAAAGCCAGCAGTTGAAAATCAACTACTGACTTATTTCTACGGAGATGGTGGGATTTGAACCCACGCACGGGTTTGCGCCCGCCTGCCGGTTTTCGAGACCAGTCCCTTCAGCCACTTGGGTACATCTCCAAAGGTTATCTTAAACAGTATAGCAGAAGAAGGAAGAAAATGCAACGTCTGTATACAGAGAAGTGTTCTTTGATTGAAAAAGCGCGGCGCGCATGATATCATTTGAAGAATGAGAGGAGGAGAAAACGCATGGAATCCATCGGTTTATATATTCATATCCCTTTTTGCAGGCAAAAGTGCCTTTACTGTGATTTTCCCTCGTGGGCAGGAAGGGAAGGACAGATGCAGATGTATGTAGATGCGCTGACGGCAGAAATTCGAGCGCAGGGCAAGCGGTATAAAAATCGTGAGGTTGTTTCGGTATTTTTTGGCGGCGGAACGCCAACAGCACTGGAAATTCCTATGCTGGAACAGCTGATGCAGGCGATTTGGGAAAGCTTTCGGGTTACGGCAGATGCAGAGCTGACCACAGAGGCGAACCCGGGAACGCTGAGCTATGAGATGGCGGCTGCCTTAAAGCAGATGGGCTTTAACCGCCTGAGCATGGGCGTGCAGGCATGGCAGAATTCCATTCTGCGTAGGCTGGGCAGAATCCACACGATAGAGGAATTTCTGGAAAACTATCATGCGGTGCGGCAGGCAGGCTTTGAGCATGTGAATGTGGATTTGATGTTTGCATTGCCGGGGCAAAGCATGGCAGAATGGCAGGAAACAGTGCGGCAGATTGCGGCATTGGAACCGGAGCATATTTCTGCCTACAGCCTGATTATAGAGGAAGGTACGCCGTTTTATGAAAGCTACCGCGCAGGAAAGCTGGAATTGGTATCGGAGGAGCTGGACAGAGAAATGTACCACTGGACAGTGGACACCCTTGCGGAGTGGGGGTATGGACAGTATGAAATTTCCAATTTCGCAAAGGCGGGCAGACAGAGCCGTCACAATCGCATTTACTGGCAGGCGGAGGAATACCTTGGAATGGGCTTGGGCGCACATTCTTACATGGATGGAGAGCGCTTTCACAACAGCTATGATTTGCAAAAATATATTTCTGCGAAAGGAGATACTTCCTTATTCAGAGAGGATACAGAGCTGATTACAGAAACGGATGCGTTGGCGGAATTTATGTTTCTGGGGCTGCGGCTGACGGAGGGCGTTTCGTTTGCGCGATTCCGACAGCGATTCGGGAAGGAAATGGACGCTGTTTACGGGAAGGAATTACAGGAGCTGACAGAGCTGGGACTGCTTTTGCGCGACGAAAGCGGTGTGCGACTGAGCAGAAGGGGGATTGATGTGAGCAATGCGGTGTTTGAGCGGTTCCTTTTATGAAAGAATATGAATGAATTGTAAACATTTTCAAAAAGCATAAAAATTTTCAGATTAGCACTTGACATCTTCGGTGGCTAGTGCTATCTTTATATACAGAAGTTAGCACTCAAGCTAAACGAGTGCTAATAAAAGAAAAAGGAGGCGACGGTATGGCATTAAGTGACAGAAAGATACAGATTTTGCAGGCCATTATCAATGATTACATTGAAACGGCGGAGCCCGTCGGTTCCAGAACCATTGCAAAGAAATACAACTTAGGTATCAGCTCTGCAACGATTCGGAATGAAATGAGCGATCTGGAGGAAATGGGGCTGATTTTACAGCCGCACGCATCCAGCGGCAGAATTCCTTCCGATATGGGCTACAGGCTCTATGTAGACCATCTGATGCAGCAGAAGGAGCTGAAGCCGGAGGAAAAGAAATATCTGCAAAGCGTGGTCGCGCGAGATATCAATCAGATTGACTATCTGATGGAGGAATCCGCAAAGGCTTTGTCCCTGCTGACAAATTACACGACCTTTGTTTCGGAGCCTGTCGGGCAGAGAACGAGAATCAAACAGATTCGCCTGCTCCCGTTTGACAGCAGCTCCGTGTTGCTCATCATCGCAACGGGTGACAACTTCATTAAGAACCATGTCATCAAGATGGACAGCGCACCAACGGAGGAAAAAATCTTCTATATGGGCTGTTGCCTGAACAACGTGCTACAGGGCTGCGCGCTGAATGAAATTGATGGCGCGGTGGTCAGCAAGCTGCAGGCAGAGCTGAAGGAGTATCAGGAATTACTGCAGCCGATTCTCAAAGCGATTGAAATTACGATGCGGTCGGCGGAAAAGGTACAGGTTCACATGAGCGGTGCCAAGAATATGCTGGCGTTCCCCGAATTTTCGGATATCCAGAAGGCAAAATCTCTGATTCAGACCTTGGAGGAAAAGGATCAGCTGGTAACGATGCTGAAGGAAAGCTCCGGCAATGATATCCAGATTATGATCGGCAGTGAGAACAGCGTGCAGGGCATGCAGGATTGCAGTGTAATCACAGCGACGTATAAAATGGGGGATAATACAAGAGGTACCATTGGCATTGTCGGTCCAACCCGAATGGATTATTCACAGGTTATTTCCGTATTGAATGGAATGGTGCAGAGCATTGAAAAAGTATTGCGGAATCTATCCGATGGGAATCATAAAAATACTTAGAAATGAGGGAACAACGTGGAAGAAATGAAAAAAGACGAAGCTCTGGAGGAACAGCAGACGACGGCAGAAGCAGCGGAAGCTGCGGAAGCTGAGGCAGTTCAGGCAGAAGAGATTCCGGATGCTGTGGATGAAACGGCAGAAAAAATCGCGAAGCTGGAACAGCAGGCTGCGGATAATCTGGACAAATATCAAAGAACACTGGCGGAATTTGATAACTTCCGTAAGCGTACAATAAAAGAAAAAGCCGTGATGTATGATGACGGCGTAAGAAGTACCATTGAAAAGCTTCTGACAGTTATCGACAATCTGGAACGTGCCGTTGCGGTACAGGAAGGAAAGGTCGATGCGGACGATGCTTTCTTCAAGGGCGTGAAAATGACTCTGGTGCAGTTCCGAGAGATTTTGCACAGCATGGGCGTGGAGGAAATCAAGGCACTGGGCGAGAAATTCGACCCAAACCTGCACGCGGCAGTTGCGCATGAGGATGATGAAAGCTATGGTGAAAACGAAGTCATTCTGGAAATGCTGAAGGGCTATAAGTATAAAGATAAGGTGATTCGCCACAGTATGGTTAAGGTGGCAAACTGAGTACAAAATAAAAATGAACAATGTTCTTTTAGGAGGAATTGATTATGGGAAAAATTATTGGTATTGACTTAGGTACAACAAACTCTTGTGTAGCAGTAATGGAAGGCGGTCAGCCTGTTGTTATCGTAAACAGCGACGGTGCAAGAACGACACCCTCTGTTGTCGGCTTTGCAAAAAACGGCGAAAGACTGATTGGTGAAACAGCAAAACGTCAGGCAATTACAAACCCTGACAACACTATTTCTTCCATCAAGAGCCACATGGGTGAAAATTATAAGGTAAACATTGAAGGCAAGGCATATTCTCCTCAGGAAATCTCTGCTATGATTCTGCAGAAGCTGAAAGCAGACGCAGAGGCTTATCTGGGCGAAACCGTAACAGAGGCAGTTATCACTGTTCCTGCTTACTTCAATGACTCTCAGAGACAGGCAACAAAGGATGCCGGCAAAATTGCAGGTCTGGATGTAAAGCGTATCATCAACGAACCCACATCCGCAGCACTGGCATACGGTCTGGATAACGAAAACGAACAGAAAATCATGGTTTATGACCTGGGTGGCGGTACCTTCGATGTTTCCATCATCGAAATCGGTGACGGTGTTATCGAGGTTCTGGCTACAAACGGTAACACACATCTGGGCGGCGATGACTTCGACCAGAGAGTGATTAACTTCCTGGTAGATGAATTCAAGAAAGCAGAAGGCATGGATTTGTCTAAGGATAAAATGGCAATGCAGAGACTGAAAGAAGCAGCAGAAAAGGCGAAAAAAGAGCTGTCCACAGTAACCTCCACAAACATCAATCTGCCTTTCATCACAATGAATCAGGATGGTCCTAAGCATCTGGATATTACACTGACAAGAGCAAAATTTGACGAACTGACACATGACCTGGTAGAAAGCACCATGGGCCCCGTAAAACAGGCGCTGGCTGATGCAGGTCTGTCCACAGGTGAAATCGATAAGGTTCTGCTGGTTGGCGGTTCCACAAGAATCCCTGCCGTACAGGATGCAGTAAAGAAATACACAGGCAAGGAGCCCTTCAAGGGCATCAACCCCGATGAATGTGTTGCAGTCGGTGCAGCAATTCAGGGTGGTAAGATGGCAGGCGATGAGGGCGCAGGCTCTATCCTGCTGCTGGATGTAACGCCTCTGTCTCTGGGTATTGAAACTCTGGGCGGTGTTGCAACAAAGCTGATTGACAGAAACACAACCATCCCTACAAATAAAAAACAGATCTTCTCTACCGCAGAGGATAACCAGACAGCTGTTGATATCCATGTTGTACAGGGGGAAAGACCTCTGGCAAAGGATAACAAGACACTGGGTCAGTTCAAGCTGGACGGTATCGCTCCCGCAAGAAGAGGTGTGCCTCAGATTGAAGTAACCTTCGATATTGATGCAAACGGTATTGTAAACGTATCTGCTAAGGATTTGGGTACAGGCAAGGAACAGAAAATCACAATCACAGCAGGCTCTAACCTGAGTGAGGATGAAATCGATAAGGCTGTCAAAGAGGCAGAGCAGTTCGCAGAAGCCGACAGAAAGAGAAAAGAAGCAATCGATGCGAAAAACGAAGCAGACTCTCTGATTTTCCAGACAGAAAAGGCAATCGAAGAGCTGGGCGATAAGCTGGACGGTGCTGATAAATCCACAGTAGAAGCAGAGCTGACAAAGCTGAAGGATACGGTAAAGGATCTGGCACCCGAAACAATGACAGATACAGATACAGAAAATGTAAAGGCTGCAACAGAAAGCCTAAAGCAGGAATTCTACAAGCTTTCCGAAAAGCTGTATCAGCAGGCACAGGCTGCACAGGGCGAAGCTGCACAGGGCGGCGACTCCGATGTGGTAGACGGTGACGGGAAAGAAATCTAATTGACAGAAACAAACAAAAAGCAAGGGTGCCTACCGACAGGGCAGGGCATCCTGCTTTGCTGTTAAGATAGCATAGGGGAAGATCCCCGGCAAGGTGGTGAGTGAGTTGGCAAATAAAAGAGATTATTATGAGGTACTGGGCGTAAAGAAGGATGCCACAGATGCGGAGCTGAAAAAGGCTTACCGTAAGATGGCAGTAAAATACCATCCTGACCAGAATCCCGGGGATAAAGATGCAGAAGAAAAATTCAAGGAGGTCAACGAAGCGTATGAGGTTCTGAGCGACAGCCAGAAGCGCGCGCAGTATGACCAGTTCGGTCATGCGGCCTTTGAACAGGGCGGCATGGGCGGCGGTGGCGGCTTCTATAGCGGTCAGGGCTTTGATATGGGTGATTTGGGTGATATCTTCGGCAGTATGTTTGGCTTCGGCGGCTTTGGCGGCGGCGGAGCAAAAAGAAACGGCCCCAGACGCGGGAAGGATGTAAACGTAAGCATCCAGCTGACCTTTGAGGAGGCAGTTTTTGGCTGCAAAAAAGAAATTTCTATTGCAATTTATGATGAATGTGAAACCTGCCATGGCACAGGCGCGAAGGCAGGCAGTCATCCCGAAAGCTGCCCGACCTGTCATGGGACAGGGCAGGAGAGAGTGATACAGCAGTCCATGTTTGGCTCTGTAACCTCCGTAAGAACTTGTTCCAAGTGCGGCGGTACGGGTAAGGTTGTGAAGGACCCCTGCAATACCTGCCATGGTAGCGGCAAGGTGCGTAAAACAAAGAAATATGAGGTCAACGTACCCAAGGGTATTGATAACGGGCAGACCATTCGTCTGGCAGGCAAGGGCGAAATCGGCGAAAACGGCGGCGGCTATGGCGATTTGCTCGTAACGGTTTATGTACAGCCGAACCGCGTATTTGTGCGTAAGGGCTATGATATTTATTGTGATGTACCGATTACCTTTGTGCAGGCGGCACTGGGCGGCGAAATTACAATTAAGACCATTGATGGTGAGGAGAAATATACCGTCAAACCCGGTACACAGCCCGATACAGTTGTAACTCTGCGAGGCGTGGGTGTGCCGAATCTGAGAAATCCGAAGGTAAGAGGGAACCAGATTGTAACGCTGAAGGTGAAAATCCCTACGGATTTGAGCGAGAGACAGAAGGATTTGCTGCGTCAGTTCTATGGGGAGGCACCTAAGACAGCGACAGAAGCAGAATCTCCTAAGGAGGAGAAAAAATCCTTTTCAAAAAAAATGAAGGACTTCTTTAAAGAAGACTAAGAGAAAAGCGATCAAACAGTTCCCCTGTTCCAAAAAAGGAATAGGGGACTTTTTTATGCAGAGTTGCGATGGTTTGTGGTTGTAATTCGTTTTTCAGAGTGATATGATAATACGATAACCTAATGAAAAAAGAAGATGAAAAAATTGGGGGAAGTGGGTATGACAGGGCTTTTGTTAAGGCTTTTTGTAAAAAATTATGCGGATGTAGAGAATACGCAGGTGCGTACCGATGTAGGCAAGCTGGCAGGCGTGGTCGGCATTTTCTGCAATGGGCTTCTGTTTTTCGGCAAGCTTGTGGCAGGGATTCTGTCCGGCTCGGTTGCGATTGTTGCCGATGCGGTGAATAATCTTTCGGATGCATCCTCCTCTGTGGTGACGCTCCTTGGCTTTCGTCTGGCACAGCAGCCTGCGGACGCAGACCATCCCTATGGACACGCCAGATATGAATATCTTTCGGGGCTGATGGTGGCAGTGCTGATTCTGGTTATCGGCGTGGAGCTGGTGAAATCCTCCGTGGAAAAGATCATTCATCCGGAGGCAGTGGATTTTTCTGCGCTGACAGTTGTCATTCTGGTTGGCTCTATTTTGGTAAAGCTGTGGATGTCCTTCTTTTTCGGTAGCTTGGGGAAACGGATTCACTCTCTTACTCTGGAGGCAACCGCGGTGGATAGTCGCAATGACGTAATTACAACGGCGGCGGTTCTGCTGGGGTGTTTCGTGGGATTTCTGTTCCGCATTAAGATTGATGGTTACATCGGTCTGCTGGTTGCGGTGTTTATTCTCCATTCGGGTGTGAATATCGTAAAAGAAACGATTTCTCCTCTGCTTGGTGAACAGGCGCAACCGGATTTAATTGAGAAAATCAAGGAACTGGTGACAGCACCGGACGAAATTCTGGGTGTGCATGATTTGCTGATTCATGATTATGGCCCGGGGAAATGCTTTGCTTCGATTCATGCAGAGGTCAATGCGGATTTGTACTCTCTGGAGGGGCACGACATCATTGATGAGTTAGAAAGCAGGGCTTTGCGAGAGTTGAATGTCCATTTGGTGATTCATTATGATCCTATTTTGGTGAATGATGCGGAATGGAATGAAATGCGGCAGGTGACACAGGAGATTATCCATGAAATTGACCCTGCGGTGACAATGCACTGCTTCCGCATCGTCGGCGGTAAGGAGCAGAAAAATCTGGTGTTCGACCTGATGGTGCCTTATGAAGCGAAGCGTCCGAATGAGGAATTGAAGCAGGAAATTGATCGGAAGCTTCAGGAAAGAAATATAAAATATGGAACCGTCATTCGGTTTGATGGGAAGGAATAAAGGAAAAGAGATAGAACGTTTTTGTTCTATCTCTTTTCCTTATAGCTTGTTTTCTTTTTTCAGATATGCCAGAAAGCCCTCCAGACCCTCTGTAATGTCATGATATGTGATATCGAAATCTCCTGTATACCAAGGATCGGCAATATCTCTGGGGCGACTGCTGAAATCCAGCAGACGATAAACCTTATGGTCGGGATCCTCCTTGATTTGCCGCATTAAATTGGGAATGTTGTACCGCTCCGCAACCAAAAGATAGTCATAAGCGGCATAATCCTCTTTCGTTACCTGCCTTGCGTGGTGCATAGTGCAGGAAATGCCGACAGATGCCAACTTGCGTTTTGCCGGGGGATAGACTCCGTTGCCGATTTCCTCGCGACTCGTTGCGGCGGAGGCAATGTGGAATTGGGCGGAAAGTCCGCGTTTTTCTACCATGTTGCGGAAAAGATATTCCGCCATGGGGGAACGGCAGATATTGCCGTGGCAAATAAAAAGTACATGTATCATGAATATCAAACACCTTTCTAATTATGTTTTTTCCTATTTTACCTGAAATTTCTGTATTTTGCAAAAACCAGAAAGCGTCTGGTGGAAAAGGTGGGCACTTTTTCTCTGCCTCGACAGAGAAAAATACATGTTTGGTGCATTTATGCGCGGAAATAAATGCACCCTTCACACGCCCCCCTAGCGCAGTAATTGCGTTTATTTCTTAAAATTTTATAAATTTTATGCAAATCAGATGCAATTTGCTAAGATGTCTGATAAGATGAAGCTATCCGAAGGGAAGTTCGGGCAAGTAAAGGGAAAACGTATTGTGTAAGGAGGTATGACAGATGAAGAAAAAATTTGTTGTAGTTGGGGCAATGGCAGGCACGCTGATTTTTACACAAAGTGCCCTTGCGGCAGGGCTTGCGGTTACGCCGTCCAAAAACACGCTTTCCGTGCAGTCGGGAGAGGGCGTGCAGACGGTGGAGGCTGTCCCTGCGTATCTGTATCAGGATAATAATTATTTTATGCTGCGCGATTTGGGGAAAATCCTCGGCTATCGTGTCGATTGGAACGAAGCGAAAAAGCAGGCTTCTCTGACAAAGGAAAGTGCTGCGCAGGATTTGCAGCATCTGAGTGCGGCAAAGCAGGCAAAAGCCGTAAAGCAAAGCAAGCAGACCATTCTCGTTGGCGCAACGGAATACGAAAACATGAATTGCCTGAATATTGACGGTTATAATTATTTCAAGCTGCGCGATTTGGTCGAGATTATGGACTTCACCTGTGGATGGGATAGCGAAAAGAATCGGATTCAGCTCTCCACAGGCGAGCAGAATGACGAGGGAGTCAGCATATCCGTAAAGGATTTCCTGGTTGAAGGGGCGAAGCAGAAGGTGATTGAGGAGGATGTGCCTTATGTCCCTGATTCGAAGGATTATGCAGCACTGGAGGTCTATATGCAGAAGAATGTAGACAAGGACTTCAAGGCGGCTGATTTTATTATCACAGAAGCAGAGGAGGGCAGCAATACGCCTAACCTCATCACACTGGATATGCGTCTGAATGTAAACGGCGTTATGACAAAGAATTTCGGCTATCGGGTTCTCTGTATCAACAAAAAAGCAGCGCTGATTACCTTTATCGGGGAAAAGAATCCCGATTTTGATATCACAAAGGCAGGCGTGCAGAAGCTTTCCGATGCGGATGCAAAGCAGATGGCATTAGATATGGATAAAAACAGCTACAAGGCAGAGAAGCAGACGGTTTCCCGTTATTTCGATATGCAGGAGCTGAAGCAGAAATGCGAGGTAGAAACGACCTATATTGACAATGGGGGCGCAACCTTCGTAACGGCGCACGCCTTTGATGCAGAATAACAGCTGATAACTTTATATAGAAGAAACACAAACAGGAGCAGCAAAGCAGAATCAGCCTTGATGTTCCTGTTTTTCGTTGGCAATAAGATACAGATGTGCTATAATATTCACATTAAATGTAGCTTTTTGGGGGATTTTGAATACCTCAAAGGCAGAGAGGACGAAGCGAAAATGAAGGATGCACATGCTTCCGAGAGATTGCTGTTGCAGGGTCGGAAAAAACAATGTGAGGCTTTACAGCGTCAGGCAGAATTCGCGGCAGAGCTTGAGATACAAAAGACAGAACGACAGGAGAGGATCGCCTTATGAGACGAAGAAAGCTGCTGATTGCAGACGATTCTGAAATGAACCGCGCAATTCTTGCAAATGTACTGGATCAGGAATTTGAAGTTATTGAAGCAACAAATGGGCAGGAAGTCATCATTGCGTTGCAGAGCTATGGCACGCAGATTTCCGCATTGCTGCTGGATATTGTGATGCCTGAGATGGACGGATTTGAGGTTCTGGAGGAAATGAACCGCAGACATTGGATTGAGGATATCCCCACCATCATGATTTCCGCGGAAACCAGTAATACCTACATCGACCGTGCATTTGAACTGGGTGCATCGGACTATATCAGCCGTCCCTTTGTACCCGGCATCGTTCGCCGTCGTATCATTAATACAATCCTGCTGCATACCAAAAAGCATCAGCTGATGGATGTGGTTGCGGATTGGTTTTTCCGCAGAGAAAAAAGCAACGAGGTTATGATATCAATTCTGGGCTATGCCTTGGGGCTGCGCTGCGGAGAAAAGGGGATGCACATGTCCGGCGTAAGCCGTGTGACGGGGCTTTTGCTGCACTGTCTGATGAAGCGGACGAACCGCTATGCGCTGAATCCGGATGATATAGATGTGATTTGCATGGCGGCAAGCCTGCATGATATCGGGAAGCTGCTGATTCCGGAGGAAATTCTGACAAAGCCCGGCAAGCTGACCGCAGAGGAATTTGCCATTGTGAAACGGCATACGGTGATTGGTGCGGAGATTATTTCGGGAATGTCTGTGTATCAGAATGAAAAACTGGTGAAATACGCCACGATGATCTGTCGCTGGCACCATGAGCGTTGGGATGGCAAGGGCTATCCGGACGGGTTGGCAGGGGATAATATTCCCATTGCGGCACAGGTGGTTTCCGTTGCGGATGCTTATGATGCGCTGACGAATGAGCGCAGCTATAAAGAAGCCTTTTCGCATGATACGGCACTTGCTATGATGCATAACGGCGAATGTGGCAGTCTGAATCCGCTCCTGCTTGAATGTATGGATGAGCTTTCGGAGACACTGCGGCATGGCGTGGAGAAAAAGCCTGTGGGACAGAGTGCGGAGCAGGTATATGAAACGGTGGAGGAGCTTTACAGTGGACAGGATGTCATTGCGGCGCGCATGACAAAGCAGCTGGAGGAGGCAAACACAAAAGCAGAATTTTTCGCAAATCTCAGCGGAGAGCTGTGGTTTGAATATACGGCACAGCCTTCTTCTCTGCATCTTTCCAAGGGTGCAGTAGAGCAGACGGGACTGCCGGATGTGATTGTCGATCCGATGGAAAACGAAGCCTTTCTTTCCGTTTTCGGGAAAAAGACGCTTGCGCTGCTTACCGAGAAATTACAGGAGCTGCCGACTGACCGGACACAGATGGAGTTTATGGCACAGATTACGCTAAACGGAAAGCCGAGTCAATGTCAGACTGCCATTCTGGTTTCGGGCAAGAAGGACAGCGAGGGACATTATAGCTCTCTGCTCGGAAAAATTGTAGATATTGATGAAAACTATAAGAGAATACAGATGTATGATGCCGAAGCAGCGAAGCCTGCTTTGCAGAAGCAGGTGCTGTTGCCCATTCTGGCGAGTGGAGAAAGTGTGATTCGGATTGCGGAGAAGCAGGTTGGCCCTGTGCTGCAGGGATATCGGACGATGTTTGAAACGGTTCGGCTGGTGGACCCTGAAATCTGTATGCAGGTTTCTACAACAAAGGAGAGTCATTCTGTGCAGAAGAATGAGGATTGCTTTGCCCTTTGGGGGAAATCGCGCCGCTGTGAGCGCTGCATTTCGCAGGATGCCATCCGTATGGGGAAGATACAGACGAAGGTGGAGCCGATTGGCAATGATGTCTATTATGTATTTGCAATGCCAATCGAGATAGACGGAATGTCCTATTCTCTGGAATGTGTGAACCCGATTCGCTCGGAGGATATCAACGGCATAGAAAGCGAGCACGTTCTGAATCAGCTGCTTGTGCGGAACAGGCAGGTTTATGTGGATTCTGCAACAAGAGTATATAATCGCCGGTATTACGATGAACGGGTGCGTAACCTGAGCGGAGAATATGCGCTGGCGATGATTGATATTGATAATTTCAAGAAAATCAATGATCGCTTCGGGCATACCGCGGGGGATGCGGCATTGTATTATGTGGCGCAAACAATTCGTTCCATGCTGCGCAGCAACGATGCACTGATTCGCTACGGTGGAGATGAGTTTTTCCTGCTGTTTGATAATATGCCGGAGCAGATTCTGGAACGAAAGCTGGGGGAGCTCTGCCGAGCGGTGCGCAAGATTGAGGTTGCGCAGTATCCGGAGCTGAAGCTGACCATCAGTATTGGCGGTGCGTATGCTTCGGGGCGGATTTCGGATTTGATTCAGAAGGCAGATGCCGCCCTATATGAGGCGAAGAAAGAAAAGAATCGCGCGGTGATTTTTTAAGGAGGGGTATTTATGACGGTAAATGAATTTTATCAGAAGGTTGATGGAGACTATACAGATGCAATCAATCGCCTGCAAAGTGATGTGCTGATTCGGAAATTTCTGAAAATGCTGCCGGGTGACAACAGCATGACGCTTCTGGCAGAGGCAGTGGAAAAATCCGAGGTGGAGCAGGCATTTCGTGCGGTGCATACACTGAAGGGAATGGCACTGAACCTAAGCCTTTCTGCTCTGGCGGAGGTTTGTTCCGCGATGACGGAGCTGCTGCGCGGCAAGGAGGCGCTTCCTGCGGAAACAGGGCAGTATTATGATGCCGTAAGAAGGGAATACGAAAGAGTACGCGAGGCGTTGGAAGAATTGGAGTAAGCGGCGGCGGTCTGAATGAAAAGAAAAGATGTGATTCTTTTGACTTCCTCTCGGAGACTGTGGTAGAATAAGATATTATGGATAGAACAAATTTTGTGCAAGGAGGAAGCGTATGTCTCAGGACAAACAGAAACACATTCGGAATTTTTGCATTGTGGCGCATATTGACCACGGCAAATCCACATTGGCAGACAGACTGATTCAGAAAACAGGTCTTTTAACAGATAGAGAAATGCAGGAGCAGGTTTTGGATAACATGGATCTGGAGCGTGAAAGAGGAATCACCATCAAATCGCAGGCGGTTCGTCTGATTTACCGCGCGCAGGATGGGGAGGAATATCAGTTTAACCTGATTGATACACCCGGACATGTCGATTTCAACTATGAGGTATCCCGTTCCCTTGCGGCGTGCGAGGGTGCGGTGCTGATTGTGGATGCGGCGCAGGGTATTGAAGCGCAGACACTGGCAAATGTTTATCTGGCGTTGGATAATAATCTGGAAATTCTTCCGGTTATCAATAAAATTGACCTGCCCAGCGCAAACCCGAAATGGGCAAAGCAGGAAATTGAGGATATCATCGGGATTCCTGCGGAGGATGCCCCTGAAATTTCTGCGAAAAACGGCATCAATATCGAGGAGGTTCTGGAACGCATTATTACAGATATTCCCGCGCCCGCGGGGGATGTCAATGCACCGCTGAAGGCGTTGGTGTTCGACTCTGTATATGACCAGTACCGCGGCGTTATCGTGCTGATGCGTGTGTTTGACGGCTCGATTCGTAAGGGCAGCAGAGTCAAAATGATGGCAACAGGGAAGGAATTTGATGTTGTTGAGGTTGGCATTTTCGGCCCCGGGCGTTTCCTGCCTGTGGATGAGCTGAGTGCCGGCATGGTTGGCTATTTTACGGCAAGCATCAAAACGGTATCCGATACACGCGTGGGGGATACGGTTACATTGGCGGAAAACCCGACCGCAGAGGCACTGCCAGGCTATAAGAAGGTAAACCCGATGGTTTACTGCGGCATTTTCCCTGTGGATGGGGCAAAATATCCCGATTTGCGCGATGCACTGGAGAAGCTGCAGCTGAATGATGCGGCGCTGTTCTTTGAGCCGGAAACCTCTGTTGCGTTAGGCTTTGGGTTCCGCTGCGGCTTCCTTGGACTGCTGCATTTGGAAATCATTCAGGAAAGACTGGAAAGAGAATATAATCTGGACTTGGTAACAACTGCCCCCAGTGTTATTTATAAGGTATATCTGACGGATGGGACAAGCTTTGATTTATCCAATCCGAGCAATATGCCCGATCCTGCCAGAATCGAGAAGATGGAGGAGCCGATTGTGAAGGCGGAAATCATGCTCCCGAAGGATTATGTCGGGCCGATTATGGAGCTTTGCCAGCAGCGGCGCGGCGAATACATCAGTATGGAATATCTGGATTCCTCTCGTGTGATGCTGACCTATCACATGCCGTTGAATGAAATTATTTACGATTTCTTTGATGTGCTGAAATCCAGAAGCCGCGGCTATGCCTCCTTTGATTATAGCCTGCTGGGCTATCAGGAAAGTGAACTGGTGAAGCTGGATATTCTGGTAAACAGGGAGCCTGTGGATGCGCTGTCCTTTATTGTGCATAAGGATTCTGCAACGGAGCGTGGCAGAAAGATGTGCGAAAAGCTGAAAAAGGAAATTCCCAGACATCTGTTTGAAATTCCGATTCAAGCAGCAATCGGCAGCAAGATTATCGCCAGAGAAACCATCAGCGCAATGCGCAAGGATGTTCTGGCAAAATGCTATGGCGGTGATATTTCCCGTAAGAAAAAGCTGCTCGAAAAGCAGAAGGAAGGGAAAAAGCGTATGCGCCAGATTGGCAGCGTAGAGGTGCCGCAGAAGGCGTTTATGTCTGTACTGAAGCTGGATGAAGAATAAGACGGTAAAAAGGGTGTGATAAATTTTATCACACCCTTTTTGCGTCCTATTTGAATTTCCATTGATATTTTTCCAAATCGACCCTTCCGTTGACCACCTCAATGCCATCCGCCTGCAACAGCTCTTCCTGTGCAGCCTCTCCGCCGAAGGCAAAGGAACCGGAAAGCTCCCCCTTTGCATTGACAACACGATAGCAGGGGATATTTGCAGGGTCCGGGTTTTTATGCAGGGCATTGCCGACCGCGCGCGCCATATTCGGGTCACCTGCCAGCGCTGCAATCATCCCATAGGTTGCGACACAGCCTTTGGGGATTTTTTTGACCGCCTCGTAGATGCGTTTGGTGGGACTATCCGCAATCAAATCGTAGCTTTCGGCAATCATGCGCTTGATATCCTGCGTGGGAATGGTACCGTCCAGAATAATCGTATTCCAGTGCATTTTGTTTTGATGATAGCCAGCAACCACGGCAGGATAGGTGTTCCGCCAGAAATCACGCCATTCAGGCGCTACCTTTACATTTAGATTGAGATATCCCCCTCGGTCATAAATCCAGAGAAATGCTTTTTTGTTTTCCTTTAGGCGAACCAACTGCCAATTTTGGTCACGAAAGGGACATTCTGTGTAGACCTCCGCAAAGGAGAGGGCGTAGGCTAATATTTCTTCCCGTGTTTTCATCATCCATCACCTCTTGCTTTTTGTATGAAAAGGGGTTGCTTTGGTCAAAAGCGTTTTTCCAGCTTCATCAGCCGCCCACGGATATGAACATCCTCCATTTCCTTGCCGACGAGGATTTTCATTTCATAGGCAGGGTTTTCGGGCTGCAGCACAAGGGCATTTTCCTTTTTAATCACACGCTTGAGGGTTGCATCGTCTCCGTTGACGGAAACAACGGCAATATCGCCGCTATCGACATCGTTTTGCTTGCGGATGAGCAGAAAATCTCCGGGATGAATGCCGATATTCGTCATGCTGTCCCCTTTGGCACGCAGCCAAAAATATTCCTCTCCGCTATTCAAATCCTCCAAGGGTGTTTCGATATAGCCCTCGATATTTTCCTCTGCAAGAAGGGGGACACCGCAGTTGACAACGCCGACAATGGGGATGGGTCTTGTTTGGCGTGGCGTATAGGGAATGGCATCCGGCGGCAAATGCTCTCTATCCTCCAAGAGTGCGGATTTTTCAATGCCGAAATATGCCGCAAGCCGTTCCAGCTTATCTATGCGGGGATAGGTTTTCCCGTTTACCCAATCACTGAGGGTGGTATATTTTATATCCAGTGCCTCGCAAAGTGCAGCTCTTGTTTTTTGATTTTTTTCCATGTAATAGCGGATATTTTTTGCCAAAATGGTTTTGCTGTTATCCATAAAATCACCGTCCCATCTTTATTATACGGTTAAATCGTAAAAATGCAATATATTTTGGAATAATTACGAAAAAACCGTTGACAGATACGGTGAAACCGTAGTATGATTGTGTCGGATAAAGGAATAACTTATTTTTTTAAAGTATAATTACGGATAAACCGTAATACGAAAGGGGTATGAGATGAAGGAAAGAAGAATGTGGAAAGATACATGGCTGAAGGAGCTTGCAGGTAGGTATGGATTGGAAAAGGGAAAGTTTGTTATTGTTGAGGAGCGTTCTCTTTTGAAGGATTATACATATATTACACGGGAAATTCGCCATGGCGTGGTGCTGGAATTATATCCCCACCATTTTTACTGTCAGATGGAAAACGGCAGAAGGGAATCCTTCCGCTATAATGAATTTCTGGGGCATGAAGCAAGGCTCGTCCATCTGAAGGAGGAGCAACAAAAAAGCGTCCAAGCTTGGACGCTTTTTTTGTTGCGGAAGGAATCGGGAAGCAAGAGCGCATTACTTCGTTCTGTCCCAAGTGGAATCCTGAGTTTGCTTTAGTTAAAATAATGTATTTACATCCAGCTCTTTTTCAATCATGCCTGCCTGATACATAAAATCAGCGGTGCGCTGGAAGCCCTCCTGATCCGCAGCAGTAATCTCTGTGGAGAAGTCATAATACTGTGCCATTTCCTTTACGGCATCCACATCCAAATCCAGCTCCGCTGCTGCCATTTCGTAGGCTTCCTGCTCGTGGTTCTGAATAAAGTCTGCAATTTCTGCCTGTGCGGATTGCAGCCTTTCGATGATTTCGGGGTGCGCTTCATAGAATTTATTTGTGACTGCTACTGCAATGATGGCGTTAATCAAGCCCTCACCGTCGGTAATCAGGTGATAGCCCTGCTGCTGTGTCTGATATGCGGCTGCACCTGCCAGCAATGCCACATCCACACTGCCGCCTTCCAGGCCTGCCTTTGCTTCGGGAATGCCCATATTCACGAAGTTTACATCATCCACTGTCATATCCGCGGTTGCAAGATATGCCGCCAAGAGCTCGTGCAGATTTGTGCCGACAGGGCCTGCAATGGTTTTGCCGCGCAAATCCGCAGGGGAGCTGATGCTTTCATCCTTGGAATACATGCAGAATGCCTTGGGAGAGCGGCTATACATGTTCAGCACCTTGATATCTGCATCATTTGCGGCAGAAAGAATGACAGAGGTTGCGCCAACGGCATACAGCACCTGCACATCTCCGGCTGCCAGTGCCTGTGTCTGGTCTGCGCCGGAGGTGATTTCTGCATATTTCACTTCGATGCCGTCATCCGCAAAGGCTTTTGCGAAAATGCCTTCCTCCTTTTCCACGATAGAGGGCAGGTTCAGGGGAGAGGTGACATAGGTGAAGGTCAGCGAATCGAGAGAGGATGTATTCCCTGCGGTGCCGCAGCCTGTCAGCGCCGTCATAGCCAGAACAGCTGCCATTGCCATGCCAATCAATCTTTTTTTCATTTGTAATACCTCCTAAAAATTTTAAATGATAAAACGTTTATTTTAACTGCCTAAAGGTGCGCTCGGATCAGAAACCTAAAGACAGTTTTTTATAAATGAAGCTGTGCGAGAATTTCTCGTTTCAGTTCAATCAGTTCCTTGGATAATAAATCCCGATTTTCGCAATCCGTATCCAAAAGGAATTCCTTTTTGATGCATCCATCCTCAATAAAGGCAATTTTATGCCCCAGAAGCAGGGCCTCATCAATGCTGTGGGTGACGAATAAAATTCCTGTATTTTGACTTTTTTGCAGGCGAATCAGCTCCTTCTGCAGCTGCGTGCGCGTGAAATGATCCAATGCGGCAAAGGGCTCATCCATCAGAAGGAAGGAGGGCGCATACGCCAAAGCACGCGCGATGGCGGTTCTTTGCTGCATTCCGCCCGAAAGCTGATGGGGATAGGCCCTCTGAAAGCCATCCAGACCAACCGTTTCCAGCAGGGCTTGGATTTTTCCTGTATCATAGGAGTGCTTTTTCAGTCCGAAAATAGTATTATCCCATACAGTCAGCCAAGGCATGAGCCGCGGTTCCTGAAACACAAAGGCGGTTTTATGCGTGACCGCAAAGCGAATTTCTCCGCTGTTTGGCTTCTCCAAATCTCCCACTAAGCGGAGCAGGGTGGTTTTGCCGCAGCCGCTTTTCCCAAGAAGGACGGTGATGCTGTTTTCGGGAATCTGCAAGCAGATATCCTTTAAAACGGGGAACGTCCGCCCGTCCACGGTGTATGCCTTCTGTATATGCTTTAATTCAATTCCAGCCATTTTCACCATTCCCCTTAAATAATTTTTTCAGCAAAAAGCCGAAGCATTTATCGGTTGCCAGACCGACAAGCCCAACCACAAAAATGCCGACAATCACCTTATCGGTGCGGCTCAGCTGCTGTGCGAACAGAATCAGATGCCCGATACCGCTGGAGGCTGCAATCATTTCTGCCGCGATGATGGCACGCCAGCTATAGCCCATGCCGATGCGCATTCCAACGAGAATATCGGCGGAGGCATAGGGCAGGAGGATATAGCGGAATTTTTCAAATTTTGTGTAGCCGAAGGCATCCCCAACCTCCAATAGCCTTTGGTCACAGCCCGTAAAGCCTTTTACGATGTTCAGATACATCGGGAAAAAGGATGCCAGCACGATAATAACGGTTTTTGTGGTTTCCCCGATGCCGCACCAGAGAATCAGAAGCGGAATCAGACTCAGCGGCGGTACATTGCGGAAAAACTGCACGATTGCGTCATAATATTTTTCTGCGGCAGGCAGGAGCGTGCGGAACATCCCCAGCAGAAACGCAAGCAGAAAAGCAATACAGAAGCCCTTCAGAATACGGATAAAGGAAATCAGCACATCCCGAAGCAATTCTCCGGAGAAAAGCATGCGCAGAAAGCTGTCGAACACCTTTTGTGGTGTCGGCAGAAGATAGGGACTGAATACCTCTGCGCGGCAAAGCAGAAACCAGACCGCAAGCAGAAGGAGGATGCCGAGAAACGGCGCAAATGCCGAATGTATTTTTTTCATATAATACTCCTATAAAAAATGAGTCCACGCAAAAGCGCAGACTCATAAAAAGGAAAATTCCTTTGCTTTTATGATTTTTGTCTGAACGCCTTTTCATGCAGGTGTTGCCCTTTATGGTCAGTACGTTTTGGCGAAATTATTTATATTCGCCGGAAATTTTTGTAATATTTCCGTTTTTATCCAGTGTGAGAACAAGGTCGAGCTTGTCACCGGATTCGAGCCAGTCAATCAGCTTCGTAAGTGTTTTTACGCTGGAAGCATTGGTGATGTTTACCTTGATGTTATCTGTATCATCCTCATCAAAATCATAGCTGAAGACATTATCGCTGTATTTGCCTGTGATTTTGATATAATTCTTGCCAAGCTTGGAAAGCTCACCCTTTGCCTGTGTTACCTTACCTGTGATTTTTGTAACCTCATCATTTTTAACGGTAGCGGAAACATTCATGGTCTTTTTGTCCTTATAGGCATTATAGAAATCTTCCCATGTTTTAATCTTATCGGAGCCGTCGGTAATGGAGATATCGACATCATCTACATCATCAATATCATAGGTCTTGCTGCCGATTTTTACCGTACCGGTGTCCTTGTTTTCCTTATAGGTAACGTTTGCAACATTGCCGTCCGCATCATCCTTGCTGTCGCTGTCGGAGGTGGTTGCTGTAATTTTAGTAACGTAATCCTTTTTATTCAGTGTCAGTGTAACGGTAATGGTGCTATCCCCATCATCGTACAGTTTATACAGATCCTTGTAGGTTTTTGTTTTGTTGTCAATCTTTACGGTTACATCTTCCGTATCATCAATTTCATATTTTGTGGTTTTTCCTTTCAGCTTGATGTAGCCTGTTTCTTTGGACTTATTATAGCTCATATCGGAGATTTTGCCCTTCAAGGAATCGCTGCTGTCACTGTCCTTTGTGGTGCCTGTGATTTTTGTCAGATTTCCTTTGTTGTCAAGGGTAACCTCGACCTCAATGGTTGCTTTGTCATCCTCTGCCTTTGTGCATAGGTCGTATAATTCCTTCAGGCTATAGCTCTTTTTGTCGATACGGATATCTACATCGTCTTTGTCGGTAAAGGAGTAGGTGCTGTCCTTATCAATCGTGATAGAGCCTTCTTTATCCGTTTTATTATATCTCACCTTTGTCAGGCTGCCTTTGGTTTTCTTGGTTTCCTTATAGGTAGCCTCCAGCTTGGTGATATGCAGGCTGCTGTCGAGCGTCAGGGTAACATCAATAGAGGTGCCTGCCTTATATAGCTTTACGACATCGCTCATGGTGGCAGAAGAACCGTTCAGTGTGATGGTTGTGCCGCCGGATGCCAGCATGTAGTAGGCTGCGCTGTCCTTCAGATTGACATAGAAATTTGTCATGGTCGCAACCGTACCCTTCTGCGTGGAGATGGTCGGGTTGGTAGGTGTTGTCGGAGTTGTGGGTGTGGTCGGTGTGGTTGCCTTTTCCAGTACACCATACAGGTTTGTTACCAGAACTGCAGTTTCTGTGCGGTTCAGTGTCTTTTTGGGGTTGAATTTATTGGAATCGTCCCCATTGACTACGCCTACCCTTTTCAGCAGGGCAACATAGGGCTTCGCTTCTGTGGAAATGCTGCTGTTGTCCAGGAAGGTGGTTGTGGTTTCATTTGCTGTGTAGGAAGAAACCCCCTTTGTTAAGGCGCGCCCAAGGATGGTTGCTGCCTGTTCTCTTGTGGCAGGCAGATTAGAGCCGTTTTTCATGAAGCCGCTCAGGTTAGAGGTAGCCAGAATCCCGTTTTCCAAGCAGTAGGAAACGGCAGGATATGCCCAGCTCTGGATGCCGTAAGCATTCATGATGGGAGTCCATTTCTGGGTTACGCTGTCATCCGCCTTTGCCTTGCCTGTCTGTATCAGCAGCTTATACGCCAGCTGGCAGGATTCGGACAGAGAAACAGAATCTCTGGGGCGAAAATAGGTTTTGCCGTTTCTGGTTTCCCCAACAACCAGACCCAGGCTTGCCGCCTTATTGATGGATGCTTCGGCACCCGCCCAAGGAGCCTGATTCATATCGGCAAAGGTTGCCGCATAAACAGAAAGCGGTTGGCACGCCAGCATTGCCGCCAAAGCCAAGGCTACAGTATGTTTTGTCTTTTTCATAGAGAATACCCTCCTTTTCTTTTCATCAATAGTAAGATTATAACAAATATTTTTCTGCTATAGCAACAGTATACAACAAAATTACAGACTTTTGTAAAAATCAGTCAAATTTAAAAAACTCTTAAGAATTTCGCCGTCTGCATACTTCAGAGGGGAAAAGCATAGAGTATCCATAAGAATATCTGGGAGGAATGGGCGGATGAAGAATTGGAAGGGAGTATTGGCGATACTGCTGATGTCTGTGCTGTCGCTTGGGTTCAGCCTGTCTGCTTTTGCGGCGGAAACGGATGCATTGCAGCTGAAAAGTAAAAGTGCGGTGCTGATGGATGCAGGTACGGGAACAATTTTATATGAAAAAAACAGTCACGAGGCAATGCCGCCTGCCAGCGTGACAAAGGTGATGACATTATTGCTGATTTACGAAGCGGAGGCGGCAGGACAGTTTGAATGGGAGGAAGCGGTGCAGGTGAGCGAGCATGCGGCGAGTATGGGTGGCTCACAGGTTTTTCTGGAGTCGGGCGAAACGCAGACAGCCGCAGAGCTGACGAAATGTATCGCGATTGCATCTGCGAATGATGCGGCGGTTGCCATGGCAGAGTTTGTGGCAGGCAGTGAGGAGGCCTTTGTGGAGCGGATGAACAGGAAGGCAGAGGAATTGGGGATGCAGGAAACGCATTTTGTCAATGCCTGCGGACTGGATGTGGACGGACACGAAACCAGTGCGTATGATATTGCGCTGATGAGTCGGGAGCTGATGACGAAATTCCCGGAGGTGCAGAAATATACGACCACATGGCAGGATACCATCATACATAAAACGCGCAAGGGGGAGTCCGAATTTGGCTTAACGAATACGAATAAGCTGATCAAATGGTATGAGGGTGCAACGGGGCTGAAAACAGGCTCTACGGGCAAGGCGCTTTATTGTCTTTCCGGTACGGCGGAGCGCAACGGGCTACACCTGATTGGCGTTGTGATGGCTGCGCCGGATTTCAAGCTGCGCTTTCAGGAAACCATGAAGCTTCTGGATTACGGCTTTGCCAATTACAGTGCGGAAAAGGGACTGCCCGCGGGGAAGGAAATGGGGCGTATTCCTGTGACGAAGGGCATGGAGGACAGCGTTTCGGCTGTGGTGCAGGAGGAGATTTCCATTCTTCTGAAAAAGGATATCGGCGGTGAATGGGAAACGAAAACGGAGCTTTTGCCTGCCATGGATGCGCCGGTTGCGGCAGGGGAGAAGGTCGGTGAACTGATTTATTTGCTGCATGGGAAGGAAGTCGGCAGGACGGATTTGATTACGGCAGAGGCTGTTGAAAAAGCAAATATCAATACTATGCTGCAAAGAATGCTAAGACAATGGTTTTAGGGGCAGAGGGTGCAGAAAATGAACTCCTGTCGGAGCGGAATTCGTATGATGCAACGCAGGGTTTTTCGTTGAAAATTAAAAATTTCCCAATCAACGATTTCGGCAGTATTGTCACCTCCTGTATGTTTCTGGTGCTTTTGGGCGGTATATCGCTTTTGTGTTTCGGAGAAAGTAAGGTTGGAGCAAAAAATTGTTCCAAAAAATATGGTTGGGAGAGGAGAAGATGCAGCAGAAAATAAGAAAAATTTTTTTATCAGTATTGCCTTTTTTTGCGGTTTTCATTCCGATTCTGTTAAGCGTACCACAGTCTGCACAGGCGTTGGAGCGGCGGAAGCTGATTCCTGTCGGCAGAACGGTAGGCGTAACGATGGATACAAAAGGGCTTCTGGTTTTGGAAACAGGCACCGTAGTTGGAGCGGATAACGAAAGCCATGAACCCAGCAAGGGACTTCTGAAAGCCGGAGACCGCATTTTGCAGGCAAACGGCGAGAAGCAGGAGAATAAGGAAGCGTTTATGAAAACCATTCAGCAGAGCGAAGGGAACCCGATTTGTCTGCGTTTGGAGCGAAATGGCAGGCAGAAGGAGGTGAAGATTACACCGGTTCTGAGCAATACCGCGCAGACCTACCAGATTGGCGCGTGGATTCGGGACAGTATCCAAGGCATCGGCACAGTGACGTATTATGACGCGGAAAACGGTACCTTCGGCGCATTGGGGCATGGTGTGTACGATGTGGATACGGATGATCTGATGGTGATTCATGGCGGCTCTGTGGTGGATACCACCCTGACGGAAATTGTGAAGGGGAAAAGGGGTGCTGCCGGTGAATTGATTGGGCAGGTAGAGATGCAAGAGAAGCTTGCCGCAATCGAGAAAAATACGGAAACGGGCATTTATGGCAAGGCGGCGGCAGGCGTTTTTGCAGGTGAAAGCTATCCTGTTGCCACAAAGGCAGAGGTAAAAAAGGGCGCGGCTGTGCTGCTTTCTGATTTGGAGGGCAAGGGCGTGCAGGCGTATGCCATGGAAATCGAAAGTCTGGAGAAGAACGGCGGAAGACAGCATAAGGATATGAATATCCGCATTATGGATGAACGGCTGCTTGCGCTGACAGGCGGCATTGTGCAGGGCATGAGCGGTTCGCCGATTTTGCAGGATGGAAAGCTTGTGGGAGCAGTGACGCATGTGACTTTGGCAGACCCGACAAAGGGCTACGGCATTTTCATGGAAAATATGGCAGCATAAATTCTGAGAGATACGCATGGCAGGAATGTCATGCGTATTTTTCAATTTTATTTACATATTCCCTTTTTGTGCTTTCTGCTTTATAATAAAGAAAAAAGCGGATTCGTGTCTAATTAGGGAAAAGGTGGTTTTTCAATGAAGAATTTAAGAAGGATGTTGGCTTGTGGACTTCTGTTTTCACAGCTTTTCTGTGGGCAGGCATGGGCGGCGGAAGTGCATACACCCTGCTATCGGAACAGCGTGGATACGGAAAACAGTGATTTTGACAAGGGAGACTGGAAATACAAATTTACGGCGGATTCCGGGCAGGAGGCTGTGCTGACGGATGGAGAAAAGCATACATTTCTCATCATCAATGGCGGTCTGTCTGCAGAGCATGTCATCATTGAAAACGGACGTGCTTTCATGGAGCTTGGGGCGTTGTGCGATGCGCTGGGTCTGCAAAGGGAAGAAGTGAAGGATACGGCACTTTCCGGCAAGACAATCTGCGTGGAAAACGAGATTTATGTTCCGGTGCGCGCTTTTGCGACACAGCTTGGTGCGACTGTAACCTATGGCATGCAGGAAGTGATGCCGATGGGGAACCCCTGTATCAATCTGGATAACCGAGCGCAGAAAATCACAAAGGAAGCAGCAGTGCAGAATGTAAAGGAAAAATTGCAGCTTTATTATCCGATGTTTCAGAAAAGCGAGAGCTATCAGAAGCTAACACCGTATGTGGGCGAAATGCAGACAGAATTTCAGAAGCTGCAATGCGTGGATGAAACCGCAAGCTTCTGGGTTATCAAAGGCATGCGTCTGTTCCTTGTGGATAAAGCAACGGGAGAGATTTATTATAAGCTGGGAGAAAGCAGCACAGGAAGCGGCTCTTATATTGAAACGGTTGGAAAATTAGAGGAAACGTATGAGAATCTGTTTGAAAATATGCTGCTGTGCGGATGATTTTTGTGCTGACGGAAAATGCAGAGCGGAGAAGCCTGTTTATAAAAAATAAAATATGACAATAAAAATGAAAAACCTGTGGTTTTAAGCATAGGCTTTTTTGTTGGCGCATTTATGCGTGGAAATAAACCCCCAGTTTTACTGGGGGAAGATAAAAACTTTAGTATATGAAAACCTCCTTGTTGTAAAATAGTAGTGGTTTGGCGACCACATTACTAAAGACAACAAGGAGGTTTTTAACAAATGAAGAACGAAATAAAAGGCACTCCTCGTAGCAGCTTTTAAGGAGCAACAGCTTAGGGGCGGCTAAGCACAATTTTTTGTGGCAGTTTCCTTTAGACTTTGAAAATAATATTTTCAGGGTTGCTTTTCATAAAATTTTTCATCCAGCAGCTCCGGGGCAAATTGCCTTAGGGCTGTATTCCTTTGTATAAAAAAATGGGAGGACCTATGCCCACCCATTCGATTTTTAGAATTTTTTTCTATACAAGTGGAGCAGGGGGTGCGGACCTCCTCCCCCTACTCTGCAAGTACATGCCCTGAAAAAATCAGAAAATCCACAATATTCGCCTGAGGTCTTTCCTTGTGCTACATCTTCCCCTTTCTGAAGTAAATTTAAAAACAACATAAGAATATCGTTTTTTTACAGAACCGCCTATACTTAGAATACCTTTTTCATATCGTTGTTAATCGTGTTTGCATTAAATGTCAAAATTCTGCATGAACTGTAGGTTAGAGGACAAAATAATGCGATGTTAATGCCTTTGACAAACGATTTTTTATGTTCATGCTACGCACCTCACTTCACCGGATATATGAACTTGGAGATGCTATTTCGGTGATTTATTGGAGACACCTTCCACACGAAAAAGCCGAAAGACTGCAACCTCCGCTTCTTTCGGCATATCCATATCCACATTTTTGATTTCGGACCCATTTTTGCTCTATTATTCCTGTTTCTTTGCTTAAAAAGTCCTGTAAAGCCGCCTCCTTCTGAAACGAAAAAGACCATAATTCTTCCTTTCATACAAATTGAAATTAGAATTTATGGTCTTTTCTATATGTTTATAATTTTTGTGTCAGGCAAGCTGAGCCCGATGAATCCTTTAACCTGTCTTTGGGATGATTCGTCCCAAAGCTCTTTACTTTGACCTAAAATATGCTTACCTGTCTTACAATCTTATTGTAGCACAAGGTGCAGTTGGTTTACAGTCGCAGTTTGGCAAGAATCAAACACTGCCTATATTTGCAGCGGGATAAATCGGAATCTACCCAAGACGATTCTTAATGAATAACCTTCTGTTCTTTTACAATATCCCACAGGATTGCATCCACTTTGTTATGTAAAACATCATGCTGCAGGCGATAAAGATTTTCCAGCGTAACCTTCAAATCATTATGAACAAAGCCTTCTACATTTGTAGCACGGATGCCTTCCTTTGCCATCATCATAGCCTGCAAAGAACCAAACAGGGCAACATACATTCTTGTAGCGCAGGAAGGTTTTGCACCATCACATACTACGCCGGCCATCTGAACCTGTGCTGTACACAGCATATCATTGATCTGCTGAGGAGTCAGGCCATGGAGAAATGCGACCCCGGCAGCCGCTGCAGGTGCGGATGTTGTTGCGCAGGAGCAAGTGGGAGGCATATAAACATATTCTTTAGAAGCATATTTCATAAATGTATTCATCAGCAATGCAAAGGCTACAGCACGGTAACCATCTTCAGCACTCATCTTGCGATACTGAGAGGATGCCCAAGGAGCCATTACAACCATCAACCCTTGGTTGCCGCTAGCGGTACTTACCATGGTGGGGTAGTCGCTGCCGCCCATACGAGCGTCTGCACCAGCAGTGCCCCACATTAAAACGTGTGTGATTTCATCTTCAGCTACGAAACCGCTTTCTACATTTTTACGCAGAATACGCGCTGTCTGAATGCCACGAGGATTTTCCAAACCATCGGTAGCAACCTTTGTATTCATTTCAACAGCCTCTTTTGCCCGACCAAATTCGCTGATATCAGCTGTTTTGCACCAATTATAGATGTTCTCAATCGTAAAAACATCCCAGTCAACGTCATTTGCAGGAATCAGCATTTCGCCCGCGGGTTTGCGATTGTCAACAAGCACCTTGCCATCCGCTTCCAAATATGTCCATGTATGATGTTCATCCTCAAAGATAACTGTTGCAACGTGTTCATCTGTCGTGAGGGTCAGCTTGAAATACACCTGTTTACCGGTGCTATTGTCCATGTCCAGTGTAAACTCAGCATTCTGAATCAATTCTTCTGCTGCAACAACGTCTTCAGGGCGAATATTGTGCAGTACTTCTTTACAAGCCTCTGCATCACCGTTTACAATACCTACAGCAGATGCCAAGAATGCGCCGGTTTTACCGCCAGTATTGGGAATACCGACCGCCTGGACACCAGTAACCATTAAGCCGCAACCCACCATGTCAACACGCAACACCTTACCAGGAGCGTGCTTGCGGGTAATTGCACCTGCCAAAGCAAACATCATAGGCTCTGTGCAACCCAAAGCGGGGGAAGCTTCCTTGTCCAACAGTTCTCTAAAAATTGTCTTACTCATACTCATTTCCTTCCTTTCTTTTCTTTCGCGTTTTTTGATTGAATTTATTATTGTTGATATATCTCATAATTCATGCGATATATATCTAACTAAATCTGTATTGTTTCTAGTTGAGGATATTCCTTTGTCAAAAATTCCCTGTTTTTACATAGTTCTTAATCTGTTCCACGCTCTTCCCACAAATGCCTAAAACCTCTGCAGAGCGACCGTTTACAAACCAATTTGTATCATGAGCCACACCAACCAATGTAATAACAGCGTCCATAATAGGAGTTTCAATTCCTAACAAATCAGCGATGGAGGCCCAGCAAACTAATGCAATGGGAATATCTTCCGTAAGATAACGATAATGGATGTCATTAGGACCGGCAATGGATGTCAGCGCATGGCAACCATGACCCATAGCATACAGAGCCTCCCATGATTCGATTTTTTCAACACCAGCAAAATCCTCCAAAGCATGAATCTGATAGCCCAGAGCTTTCCCAATAGCCAAGCGTTCTTCATTCAAAAGCACGTCAATCTTCAAGCCAGAGGGCTGAAAACCATGTTCATATAGGAAGAAGGTAAAATCTGGCTTTTCAATGTTACTCAGATTCACCAGACACGGTCCGGGATGCACTGTGGGGTTAATTAAGCTCAACCCGCATTCCAGAATATCCGCATACATACCTGGAAATTCATAGATGTCTTTTCTTACCTGATCATAGTATTTTTCTCCGGCAGAAGCAGGAAAAAATGCAATGGGTGCCAAGTGCCGCTCAAACATACGAACCTTGCCAGGCTCAACTCGCCTTGCGCTAAAGGGAGGGATAGTAGATTCTGCAAAAATGGGGCAGGACGCATCCTCTTCCCATACATTTTTGTAAATCAGGGAAGCCATGCAACCATTGAACGTAATCAGAATCTGCTGTGCAGTGGTATGTCCCTTCAGAATTCTTGCATATTCTTCGTGGCGATTGCCGGGGACACACAGAATGATATAATCTGCACCTTTTACCGCCTCGTCAATATCGGAAGTAACGACATCAATTTTTTCTTTTGCTTCAAATACACCGACACATTCAATTTCGTGTGTGTCTACGATTTTTTGGATTCTGGAAATCAGGTAGTCTGGCGCAAATAAACGTACCTCATGCCCATTGGACTTCAGGTCAACCGCAACAGTTTGCGCAATATTACCAGTACCAAGAACAGCTATTCTTTTCATTTTTTACCATTTCCTTTCTTTTTGTTTTTATTTTATACTTATACACTTTCCGTGAATAAGCCCTCCTTTTTGTCGCGAGATTTGATTATGAAATAGCGAACAATGCATACAACCGCAACAACACAGCCGGAATAACCGCAATAGGTCATAATATAGTTCAACAGGGTTTCATAGGGGACAAACAGTGTGATGATATATACACATATCCCGGCAATCACACAAATTAGCTTATATTTTTTACTCTTATCATCTTTAGCCAGCATAGACGCACAAGTCCACAACATCGGGCAGATGGTAGAAAAAATTGCTGCCAGAATGATGATTGCAAACAACAGAGATAAAATGATTCCGGCATTTCCACCGAAAACGTTGTTCGCCAGCAGCAGATTAGGGATGGAGGCCTGTACAGCTGCCTGAATGTTTCCAATATGGTTAAGACCCATCAGAAAGGAAACCAACATGATGCCACCGGAGCTGATAATCATAATGAGCTGATTATATATGAATTTATATTCTCTTAAATTGTAGCCAATTGTACCAACAAATGCGGAAACTAGTAACAGATTGCAGCCTGCAAATGACAAACCCGCTGTAACCCAGTTGGAACCAGCACGAATCACATCCACATCGCCACTATTGATAGCTGCATTTCCTTCCGCAATCATCGGATAGTATCTAAAGGCAGCTACAATACCGATAAACAGCGTGAATAATACAATAATCGGTCCAACCTTACCAATAATATCTATAATCTTGTTTAAACCCATGACAGCAATTGTAACCGAAAGCACTACACCGATGGCGGAGCCAATTGGAATGGAAATTCCCCATTGCTGGTGAATCACATTGCCAAATCCGGAAATCATAAACATATAACAGCAAGCGTTAAACAGCCATGCAAAAACCTGAAATAATTTCCCAAATACATTACCGGCATAGAAATCATAAATTCCCGCTAAATCTTGCAGTCCGCGCGTACGACCTGCATAAGAATATGCAATATAAGCCAAGCAAGAAAGCAGCAGTGCGATAGCAGCAACACCTAGACTATTCCAAACAGAGCCCCAGCCAGAAAAATACTGCATCGTTTCCTGTCCGCTGGCAAATCCAGAACCTATCAGATATGCAAACATTGCACCGATTAGATTGAGCATCAATCCAAGTCCTATTTTTTTATTTCCCACTTTTCATATTCCTCCTTTTCTGTTTTCTTTGAAGGCTTGATTTTTTCTAGCCTTACCCAATACGTTCGTTAAATTTTTTTCTTTATGTTGTTACACAAATCCGTTATAACGTACTTCAACTATAATCTATTTCTTAAAATTGGTCAATATCTAATAATGAACAAATGTTATAGCGAAAATTTATTCAATATAACGATTTTTTTGGAGTGAAATGTCAAAATTAGACACAAATTTGCTCTGCTCACTTGACAAGAAGGCGGAAGTGGCGTAAATTACATTTCATAGGCGGTCAATTTAGCGAACGCACTAATTGAGGAAAAGGATGATATAATATGGAAAGCTACTTGGAATTAGGAGAACGGTTAAAAGAAATCAGAGGCAATATGGGGCTTAGCCTAGAACAGGTGTCTGCATTAACAGGCGTAAGCAAAACCATGCTTAGCCAAATCGAATCCTCGAAATCTATTCCAACAATAACTACTGTTTTCAAAATTGCCAATGGATTAAAAATCAAAGTAGATTCTTTGTTGAGCGGTAAAAGAAAGCAATATTATGATATTATCACCATCAATAACCTATCCCCTGTGATTGATAATCATGAACGAGTTTATATGTACTGCATTTTTCCATTTTCTCCAACAACGGGATTCGAAGTTTATTATTGTATTTACAAATCAGGATGTGACCACGAATCTGTAACCCATCAAAACGCAAAAATGGAATACCTTACAGTTTTTCAGGGAGAACTGGAGTTGGTTGTTGAAAATCGTTCTTATATCGTGAAAAGTGGAGAGGCTATTGAGTTTGATGCAACATTGCCTCATAGATATATCAATAAAGGTAAAACGGATGTTATTGCGCAGGCCATTTTAAGTTATTAAAGAGTCTATGATATAATAAACAACATTGGGAGAACCTTGTATTCTGAAAAAAACGGAAGAAAACAGTACGCAGAATAACAATGACAGATGGCAAAAGAAATATATCTGTCAGCTTCTCGGAGAGTATGATATTGAGACAACGGAGGATATTCAGGATGCTCTGAAAGATCTTTTGGGTGGCACTATCAAGGAAATGTGTATGTCGCATTTTGTGACTGTTACGGCGCTTTGGGAGTATCCTAAAGTGGACCTGTTGACAAATAGAAAGGTGAAAAAATTTCTGTAAATTAAATAATACAACGGTCTTCTATGATAAAATATTAAAATCATAGGAGGCCTTTTATTATGGCGAACAGAAAAAAGAAGTTTACAAACCAAAACCAATGACCGAAGGAAAAAGAAATCTTATTCAGGGGCTGCTTCAGGAATACGATATCCAATCTGCTGAAGATATTCAAGATGCCTTAAAAGATCTGCTTTCCGGAACAATTCAAGATATGCTTGAAACGGAAATGGATGATCATCTTGGTTATGATCGTTATGAAAGATCCGGTGAGCCTAACTACCGTAATGGTACGAAATCCAAGACTGTCCGCAGTAAATATGGTGAATTTCAGGTAGATGCACCTCAGAATCGCCAGAGTTCATTTGAGCCGCAGGTGCTTTCAAAACGTCAGAAAGATATTTCTTCGCTTGATGACAAGATTATCTCCATGTATGCAAAGGGAATGGTATGCAAAGGGAATGTCCACACGACATTATAGCTTACCGCCATAGCTTCTCGCTCCTTTTTCCATATTTCTTATCCTATCACGAATAAGTGAAAAATCAAATCATCAGCGATGAAATCAAATTGGATTTTCATCTTATAACTATCCTTTTTGAGAAATAGGAGGATTTGGTATGGTGCGGATGTGATGCCGGAGCAAGAATGCAGGAGGTCTGTCTGGCAATCCGAAGGAGAATGGCCGGAAGAATACGGAGAGGAGGAAAAGCCGAAGAACAAACGAAGAAGAATAAAGAAGAAAGCTGAGACGCCGTTTCCCGTAGAAAAGATAGAAAACGGTATCTGCTATCTCAGAGATAAGCGTTATATCAAAATTATAGAAGTAGAACCCATCAACTTCCTGCTGCGTTCTGCAAGAGAGCAGAGGAACATCATTTATTCCTATATGTCGTATTTAAAGATTAGTCCTGTTCGGATGCAGATTAAGGTAATTTCCGAGAAAGCGGATATTTCAAATCATTTAGATAAGATACAGGAAGAAATAAAAACAGAGCAGGATGATCGTTGCAGGATTTTGTTAATGGACTATTATAATCTGATTCGTCGTATCGGGCTAAAAGAAGCCGTGACACGACGTTTTTTTGTTGTTTTTGAATATGAACCAATGCCGGGCGGCAGTAGGAAAAATGAAGAAAAGGATGCAGTCAATCAACTGGAGGTGGCGGAGAGAACGGCAAGGACATACCTTATGCAATGCGGCAACCGAGTGGTAGAGCATGAAGATACAAGCGTCTTTATGGCAGAGGTGCTGTATATCCTTTTCAATTGCAAGAGCAGTGCAGAGGTGCCATTTTCTGCACGAGCTGCGGAAGAGATTCGCAAGCATATTACGGGAGAGGAGAATATTCCGATTTCTGCATTTATTATGCCGAAGGAGATGGATTTCAGAAGGGCGGGCTACAGCATTATTGATGGTCTGTATTATGCGAATTTTATGATTCCATCCGATGGATATAAACCGCATGTGGCAGCAAGCTGGCTCTCATTATTGGTAAATGCAGGAGAAGGCATTGATGTTGATATTTTCCTAAATAAAGAGCCAAAGGAGAAGGTACGAGCCAAAGGAGAAGGTACAATTCCAATTAGGCAGACAAATCCGTATCAATCGCTCCAAGATGAAGGAAACATCGGACACAAATACGGATTTCGACGATATGGATTCCGCAGTACGTTCCGGATATTACCTAAAGGATGGGCTGGCGAATAATCAGGATTTTTATTATATCAATACCTTGATTACGATTACCGCAGATAGTCAGGAGGAGTTGGAGTGGCGGACCAATGAGATGAAAAAATTGATGCTGTCGCAGGATTTGATTTTAAAGCCATGCTATTTCAGACAGGACTTAGCCTTTGCATCGGTATTGCCGTTTAATAAGCTGCATAAAGGTCTGCATGAGCTATCAAAAAGGAATGTACTGACAACAGGTGCAGCAAGCTGTTATCCCTATGTAAGCTTTGAAATGAGTGATGATAACGGCATTTTACTGTGCGTGAATAAGTATAATAACTCCCTGATTAGTATTTACGGGATTCCAGCAGTTGTAATCCATGGAGATAGCATAACGGTCGAAGAATGGTCAAGATGGTACACCCCTGCATATGTGTGGGGCGGCTGGGTTTTTAAGCAGCCGATGGGAATTACAACAGAGGTATCAGAGGATGATTTTAAACTTCAGCGTTTTATCCTCAGCCTGTTGGAAGAGGATAAGGAAAAGAAGCCGGAGGAGTTTTTGGCAACTGTATAAGCTAATGGGAAGAATTACGGAGAGGGAATGAAGGGTATTGTTTCCTCTCCGATTTTTTTTATTTTAATTAAGGAGGCATTAGAATGGATTATTATAAAAAAATGGCACAGCCTAAAATGGATTTTAGCGTATTCAAACCAAAACGGAGCAAAAGGGCGGAGGGACAGGAAAACTCGGCAGAGAATACAGCGAAGTCGATTCCGAATCCGAAAGCCGTAAAGGAACAAGAGACGCCTGTGCAGGAACCAAAAGCAAAGCAATCACAGGAAGATATTCCGGTATCATCTGAAACTAAAAAAGAACAGAAATCAGAATTGACTGCGTTGGAGCTTCAGGTGGACCGGTCTATGTCCGAGCAAAAAGAGAGCGAAGAAAGCGGAAAGGTTATTCGGTTTCGGGTGCCGGAAAATCGAAACGAGGAGGCAGCACTGAAGCTGGAGGCGGAGTTGGAAATGGCAAAAAGCAATCTTCTGCCGGTGTTCCCTATTGTAAGATACTTGAAAAAGAAATGCCTGAATGATGAAGCCTTTGCAGAATTAGTCATGGACGAGAGAAAAACATTGGATAAATGCTTTTCTTATGTGACGGATGAAGTGAAAAAAGCATTAAACAGCAATACCGGTTGGTTGGATGATAATGAGGTTTATGCGTATGCGGAGACCTATTTTTTGACGGATAAAGCAGTATTTGAACGGATAGCGGCTGAAAAAGCGGCGGCGGAGAAGAAACGTCAGGAAGATGTAGCGAAAAAACGAAAGGAGCAGGAGGAAAAGCGGAAGAATGCCGTAAAGGAGAGAAGAAAGACCACACAAAAGAAACCCGTTCCACAGGAACCGAAAACGGAAAATGCGGAAGAATCCAAGATGCAGGAACAGCTCTGCTTGAATGTATAATGAGGGGGGAGAAATTATGGCACAGAAAAAGCTAAGAAAACCGGCATTAAAAAAATCCCCATTGGTTCAGGCATTAAGTCAAATCGTGAGTATTGCAAAGCGTAATGAGGACATCCGATTTTACATCCATGCAACCATAAAGAATATTGACCATCAGCGTATACTGGTGCTGCATGTATACCATAGGGAGCAGCTGATAAAAGAGGATACCTCTCCCAAGTTCCGTGTTTTTCTCACAAAAACAGATTATATCTCGCAGTACTACATAGATGGAAAACCGAAATGGCTGAAAGGCAGAATGGAAACAATGATGGATTATTATAGCGCGCGGACTATGACCTGTAATGATGCATCGGAAGACGCTATTCGCTCATTTCTTGGGGATGATGGTTGCTTTGCGTGGAGGCTGATTCAAAGGCATCAAGAGCAAATCATGTATCAGCGGTTATTGGCGAGATATAAAAAGTTGGAAAAGCAGATTGACAGAAAAATGCAGCAAATAAAACCGTTGCCAAAGGATTTTACGCAGTGGGTGGATAAAGTTGCTTTGACAGAGAGCAAATATATTTATTATCAGTATAAAAAACGGAAACAGATGGATGGGTATTGTACGCAATGTGAGCAGCCGGTTAAGGTCAGTGATGTAAAGCATCGTTCTACGGGCTATTGCCCGCATTGTGACACGAAGGTACTGTTTCTGGCAGGAAGCAGAGCAAGGCATATCACGGATCATGCGGAGGTAGCTTGTTTCCAGAAAACGCCAAGCGGCTTTGTGGTGCGTTATTTTAGCGTAACCAAGAGTTATGGGGAGGACTATCGAAATCCGGAGTTAAGGCTGTTCGAGATAAAACGGGATTTCTATGAAGGCGAAGCTGTTGATTTCTACGAATGGCGTTATTTCAAAAACAGCGGTAAAGTCAGATGGTCGGATGGATGTATTTGTTATAAGAGGGAGTATGATACGGTCTATACCAAAAATCTTAAAAAGGTTTTGGCACATACACCATATCAGTATAGTGCCCTGCCGGAGTATCTTACAAATGCGGGGGAACAGCATATCATACCGCAGTATTATCTGCGGCAGTATTTGAGAAATCCTTTCTTAGAGAATTTGGTTAAAATGCGTATGTATCAATTGGCTTATGAATTGGTACATACCGATGATTATTTTCATTCCATCAATAAGAACGGCAGCAACATGAAGGAAATATTACAGGTGGCAAAGCAGGATATCTCACTGGTTCAAAAGCTGGATATGTCAATGAAACAGCTCCGTGTTTATCGGCGGATTCTTGCGACAGGAATGCGTATGGATGAAGCAAGCTTTTTGCGGTTTTATAATACCTATTGGAATACAGATGCGATTTATAGTGTTTTGTGATATACCACACTGCATAAAACGGAACGTTATTGCATGCAATTTGTAGAGAAAAACGTGAGCTATCGGAATGTTCTGTTGCAATGGAAGGACTACATCAGCTTTTGCGAGGAGCTGGGATATGACCTGAAAAACACTTTCGTGCTGTTCCCGAAAAATCTATGGGAAGCACATGATGAGGCATCGGCAGAGGTACTCCGTAAAAGAGAGGAGGAACGAAAGGAGCAGATTCAGCGAGAGGAACAGATGGCAAAAGCCCTCTTGCAAGAGTATCAAGAGGTATATCCATGGTCGGATGATGGATATGCTGTTATTGTACCGAAGGATTTATTCTCTATCAAAGAAGAAGGGCATGCCCTACGCCATTGTGTCGGGACCTATACGTCAAGGGTTGCAAATGGAAAGAGCATTATCCTTTTCATCCGGGATGTAAGAAAAATGGATAAGGCGTATTTTACCATGGAGGTGCAGAACGGGGAAATAATACAATGCCGTGGGTATCAAAACCAAAATATGACTGAAACGGTTGCGGCATTCGTAAATAAATATCAAAATCAAGTATTAAAACGGCTGATGTTAAAACAGGCTGTATAAAGAGGAAGTGACGGAACAATGAAGGAATATCAAAAGCAAAGAGGTGAGCCGTATGGATTCTCTTGCACGCATGAAGGAGCTGAGTGCGTATTATAAAGGACGATATGAAAAAGCGGTATCCATGGGCATTACCGAGAGCTCAAAGTATTATGCGGCTTTTCGGGAGATTTACTTACGATACCGTTCAACAGAAACAGCGGCAGAGTGTATGGAGCTTTTAGGTAAGTCTTTACAGGAAAAAGACTTCCGAAAGAATGTATATGGCACAGTGGAGCTGATTGCGAGTATTTTGTCGCTGAGAGATGCGATTCTGAATGAGGAAGGAAATGTGGAATATATCCCGAAACGGATTAAGCTGCCAAAGGAGAACCAAGATGCAGTGGAGGCGTATGCGAAAGCGAAAGCTGCGATTGCATATTTGCAGAAATGGGATGATATGTCTGCGGAAAGAGGGTGTATTTGTGAAAGCGTGCTGGGATGTTTTTTTGATATTGTGAATTGGATGTTAATAGCAAGAGACACGGTTTATCCCGTGGGAAGAAATAGGAATTGAACTTAGGCGGACAGAAATGTCCGCTTTTTTCGTTATGCTCCCTTGGGTTATTGGTTACGGACAGGTTTAGTGTCAAGCCGCATCGATTATCATAGAAAATCTGACTATCGTTTGTGCGATTTTGTACTGATTCGACTAACAAGAAAACAAGGACGTTCATCAAAAAAGAAAGAGCGTCCTTGTATTTTTGTTTACTTTTTTCAGTTAATTTTATAATTTTTTTGCGTGTTACAGATATTTCATCATAACCCGAAGCAAAACATTCATATCGATGGGCTTGGCAACATGCTCATTCATGCCTGCCTCCAGTGCGGCCTGCTGATCCTCGGAAAAAGCATTCGCCGTCATTGCAAGAATGGGAATTTCCGCTTTTTTTCGATTTTCCAGCTGCCTGATTTTTTTCGTTGCCTCATAGCCGTTTAGAATCGGCATTTGCACATCCATCAGAATTAAGTCATAATAGCCTTCCTCTGCGCGACTAAGCATATCCACACACGCTTGACCATCTGCGGCGTGTTCCACAAGAAAACCTGCCCCTTTTAAAAGCTCTAATGCAATTTCCGCGTTCAGTGCATTATCCTCGGCGAGCAAAATGCGATAGGGCTTTTCTTCTGCACGAGAGGGCTGCTTGGGTTCCTGTTTTCCGGAGACATCCTTTTTTTCTGCAATATCAAACGGAAGGGTTACTGTAATCTTTGTGCCGATGTTTTGCTTGCTTTCTACTTGAATGGTTCCTTCCATCAGCTCAATAATGGATTTTACGATAGGCAGCCCAAGCCCTGTACCCGGAACCTCATTTTTTACAGAGGTTTCCTCTCTGGAGAATTCCTCGAAGATATGGGAGAGGTACTCCTCACTCATGCCAATGCCTGTATCCGTGCAGGTGAAAACATACTGCGCCTGTTTATCATCGGATGCCACCTCATTGAGCGATATATGGATGGTATGTCCGCGCGGCGTATATTTGATTGCATTGCTCACGATGTTCAGTTGGATTTCCTGCAATCTTGTTTTATCGCAAATGGCATATTTATGCCGGATATGAATTTCTTCGGAATAATGAAGCTCCTTCTGTTGAATATCCGATTCAAAAACCGTATACAAAGAATGGAACAGTGCCTCCATATCCTCGGTCTCTAATCGCAGGGTGGCTGTTCCGCTTTCGATGCGGGCAATCTCCAAAACCTGATTGAGGATTGTCATTAGGAGGTTGCCGGAGGATTGTAGCTTTTTCAAATACGCAGAGGCCTTTTTTTCATCCTGTAAATGCTTTTCCAAAAGGTCGGAATACCCGATGATTGCGTTCATTGGCGTGCGGATATCGTGGCTCATGCGAAAAAGGAATTTCGTTTTTGCCTCATTCGCAAGTCTTGCCTGCTCGGTTGCCTTTTGCAGCTCATCAATATACTGCTTTTCCCGATATTTTTTGCTGTAAAGCTGATAAAAAATGGTAGCAGTCATTATGGAGAGAATCAATGAAAAAATGCCTGCAATTATCCACCAGGCAGTCGGAATCCATCCGGCAGTTGGGGCAATATTCACATACCAAGTATCGTTCGGAATCCCACATTCAACGGTAAGGCAATTTTGGGGCATATCTTTTTGGCTCTGTGCCAAAGTGATTTTTTCGCCTGTCTGGCTGTTTTTTGCCCATATTTCATAGCAATAGGAAGCATCACTTAATCGCTCTAAGCCGATTTTATCAATAAACTCATCCCAGTCGATTACCATGATAACGAAGCCCCAGAAGCTGCGGTTGCCTGAAGCATCGGTTTGATAGACCGGATCGAAAAGCAATGCACCGAGACCGCCCTGCTTTAATGTATAAGGGCCGCCGATGGTATACCCCTTGGTTTGCTTTGCCCGCTGTGCGTCGCATTTTCGTTCATGCTCCGTCAAAATATTCATACCAAAAACCGTTTCATTTTTCTGCTTGGGATAAATCTCCGTTATGATTCCCTGCGGTGCCAGCTCGTATGCTTTTATAATGTTGTTGTGATTCGGAATCAGCTGTGCCAGCTTGGAAAAAGTACTTTCGTTCAGCTCATAGCCTGAGTTAATCATGTTTTCCAAGAAATCGGAGAGGGCTACATATTGCACAAGGTGTGCGTTGATGCGTTTTACTGTACTTTGTGCCGTATAGGTTGCACTCATTTTCATTTCTTTTTCTGTATAATTAAAAAAAGCTTGGCTGAGAAGGAGCGCAAGCAGGAAAGCGAAGATTCCGACAAACAAGCAGTATATTTTGGCTTTTTTTACGGCGGCGCTGCATTTATCCATTTCGGGTTACTCCTTTTAGAATATTATTTTTACGAGATAAATAATCATATTTGTTCTATGATAGAAACTCATTTACCAAAATATACCATAACATAGATTTAATGAACACGTCAACAGATGGATGAATGAAAACGACACGGTGGAATAATGAAAAAATTTGTCGAAAGGTGGCGAAATTCGTCAAAAATGGATAATTTCTGTAAAAAGTTTGTATATGAATTTAGGTACTTCTCAGGGTTGTTTTAAATTTTGATATACATTGTTAATGAAAAAATTTTTAGTGATTGTATTGAGAAAAAATATTGATATAATTTTTAGTTGGTATATTTTGGGGACATACAGAAGAAATGCAATCTATGAATAAGCGTTTTCTTGTAAATTTTTATTGCAGATCATTTTTATTTGAAAGAGAGGTTATAGAAAGTGAGCAAAAAACTATTGTCATGTGCAATGGCATTTCTGATGGCCTTTACGCTTATGCCATGCGCTGCCTTTGCGGAGGAGACTTCTGCGGAAGGACAGGTAGAAAGCCTTGAGGCAGAAAGGCCTGCGGAGGATGACGCATTTGGAGAAGGCGGATTGGATGAGGCGTTTTTCGCCGAGGATGCGGATTCTCTGATTGGCACACTGGAGGCGGATGAAGAAAGTGCGGCATTTGCGGTTTCTGCTATTACAGGGATTTACCTTGACCAGATGGATGGTGATGATACAAAGGATGGGCTGACAGAGTCTACGGCGGTAAAGACGATTGAGAAGGCAAATGAGCTTGCGAATGCAAATGGTACCAGCGATATTTTCCTTAAAAGTGTATATCAGGTTACAGGAACAGAGAGCTGGGATCTTGACGGAAAGACAATCCATCGGCATTCCCTTGGCGGCTATATGATTGAATTGAAGGATGCTTCTGCATCTTTGACACTCAAGAATGTTGTGATTGATGGTGCGGAGTATTCTGTGGCGGCGACACATGCTGCGGAAACAGATTCTATTATTAAAGCTGCGAGTGGTGGTACCATTGAGCTGAAAAGCGGAGCCATCTTGGAAAACAATAAAGCGGCTCAGTTTGGTTCCGGCATTTTGGCGAACAATGGTGTCAAGATAACAATGGAGAACGGAGCAGTCATTCGTAACAACACAAATAGTAACTATGAATTGGGCGGCGGTATTTTGCTTGGCAATGGCAGTACCTTTACCATGAACGGCGGCGAAATTAGCGGCAATACGGCAAATGGTGGCGGCGGTGTCGCGATCATCGGCTCAACGATGGTCATGAACGACGGCGTGATCTCCAACAACAGCACCTATCGGACATCCGGTCAGAGCAGTTATGGTGCCGGTGTTTATGTTGCGGACTATGCCAATGCAAGCGGCGGCGATACATTGTTTACCGCTCAACCTGCCTCCTTTGAAATGAACGGCGGCAAAATTACCGGGAACACGGCGCTTGACTACGGCGGAGGTGTTCTCACCTTCCCGCAGCAAAATCAGAAAATTACAATCAATATTAACAACGGCAAAATTTCCGGCAATAAGGTTACAACGGGAAGCGGCGGCGCAGTCGCAGCATTCTTCGGCGTTACTGAGCTGAATATCAAGGGCGGTACGCTAACGGGAAATAGTGCGTATCAATTTGGCGGCGGTGTCTTTCTGTATCAAGCAACGAATGTAACGATTTCCGGCGGTACGATTTCCGAAAACAAAGCCCTTCGGGGTGGCGGCGGTGTATGCTTGTTCGCTGGCTCTGAAGTGAAACAGACCGGCGGCTCTATTGAAAATAATGTTGCAAAAGTAGGCGGCGGCATTTACAGCGGTACCTATACCATGACAGGCGGTGTCATCAAGGATAATAACAATTCTCTGACCGAGGCAGCACGGCTTTCGACCTTAGGTGACGGTGTTTTTGTAGGAACTGCCTTCAATCTGGGGAATGCTGCAGAAATCAGCACGAATAACGATGTTTATTTAAAAAAAGGTGCAAGTGTAGCAAAAGAAGGGCGCTATATCAATGTGATTTCTTCTTATGCGGGTGCAAGCACTGCGAAACCAATTCAAATCCACAGTGAAGATAAAACGGTGGAAGGAACGGAAATCGGTACACAGCTTGTTCGTTATACGACGGACGCAGGCGGTGACACTGCGGCAGCAAAGGCGGATGCAGACGGTATTTTCGTTCCAAGCTGGAAAATGCCGAAGGGCTTGGTTATTGGGCAGAGCAAAGCAGCAGGAAAGATGGACTGGATGACCTATGTGCCATCTATCAAGATTCAGTATCAGTGGGTTAGCACAGATAACCCTTCTGATGTGACACCACCTGCGGATGATTATATCCGTACCGGCACAGCCTATACAGCAAAGGCACAGGAGGCAACCCATGAAAACTACACCTTTGCAGGCTGGTTTACGGATGCTGCCTGCACACTTAGCTATACAGACGGCACTGTGTTGAATACAGATACGATTCTTTGTGGCAAATGGGATAAAATCGCGACACCGCCTTCTTCCGGTGGTGGCGGCGGCTCTCATGGGACAAAATATTATATTTTGCATTATGAATCCAACGGCGGCACAAAATATGAGGATGAAAAATATAAAAAAAACACAGTTGTAATTCTTGATAAGATTCCCAAAAGAGTTGGATATACCTTTACAGGTTGGTATGCAGATCAAGAGCTAACGGATAAAATCACAAAAATTAAAATGACGAGTGATAAAACCGTTTATGCGGGCTGGAAGGCAACGGATGTTCCCGAAACCTTGAATAGTGATAATCACTTTGCATATATCGTTGGCTATGAGGATGGAACAGTCAGACCGAATGCGAATATCAGCAGAGCCGAGGTTGCGGCTATCTTCTTCCGCTTGCTGAAGGATGATGTGCGGGATGATAACCTCACAGCAAATAGCGTTTTTACAGATGTGGCGTTTGGAAAATGGTATAACAAATCCATTTCCACGATGGCGAAAATCGGCATTGTAAAGGGGCGCACAGCGGATACCTTTGTGCCGAATGCACCTATCACAAGAGCGGAATTTGCGGCAATTTGTTCTCGTTTTGACCGGAGCAATGTTGAGGTGCAAAGCAACTTTAACGATATTTCGGGACATTGGGCGGAAAATGAAATCAGACGTGCGGCCTCTCTGGGCTGGATACAGGGCTATACAGACGGCTCCTTTAAGCCGAACCAAAACATCACCAGAGCCGAGGCGGCATCCATGATTAACCGTATGCTGCATAGATTGCCTGAAACGGTGGATGATTTGCTGGATGGCATGATTCAGTGGCCGGATAATCAGCCGAGCGATTGGTATTACATCAATATGCAGGAGGCAACAAATAGCCATGACTTTAAGCAGAAAGGCGAAATCAATGAGCATTGGACAAAGCTGACAGAGAATCCGAATTGGGATAGATATAAATAATATTTAGACATAATGGCAAATAGCCAATCAGCGAACAAGGACGTTCAGTGAAAATGAGCTCCCTTTCGGGTTGAGAAGTGAAATGATAAAATCACTGGATACTTGGAAGGGAGCATTGTTATAATGCAAAATGTCGAGGAGGAATAATAAATGGAAAAGCTACCGCTCATTGACTACTTAGCGCAGAAAGCCCGTTGCACTTATATTAGGGATTTACGAAAATTGAAAAAGAACAACAAAATTTGATTTGATTGATGTAGTAGAGCAGATACCGGAGGAGGCCTATTCTATGGATGATTGGAATGAGGCTTTGATGTATATGAGTAATCGTGAAGCGCGGTATTCCTCATTCACTGCCAAAGAAGAAATTCTTGAATTTTTGAAATATGATGTAGAGACTGATTGAAAACCATGTACCGACTCCCAATCGCTAGGCCTAAAAGAAAGATTGGGAAGTCGGTATTTTATTGTACAAAAAAACTTGGTTTTCCGGGTAAGAAGAAGCGGACGTCTTACTTATGCAATCAATAAATATTATGACGGATGCTGCAATGATTCGGTGTAAAAAATGTATGCATAAATACAATGTTCGTTGTAATTTCTGTGATATGGTGGTATACTATGTTAAAATTAGGATAACGGAGGTGTGTGTGATGTACCGAATTGCTATGGAAAAGCTATTAAAATGGAAACAAAGTAAACGTCGTAAGCCTTTGATTATTGAAGGGGCTCGTCAGGTTGGCAAGACATGGCTAATGAAAGAGTTTGGTAAGCAGGCTTATGCGGATACTGTATATATCAACTTTGACTCTAATTCAAGAATGGCAGAGTTATTTGCCTCCGATTTGGATACGAAACGCTTAATTATGGGGATAGAGTTGTATGTCGGACGAAAAATCAACTCCGAAAACTGTTTGCTGATTTTTGATGAAGTGCAGGAGGTGCCAAGAGCGTTATCATCTCTTAAGTATTTTTATGAAAATGCACCACAGTATCATATTATATGTGCAGGCTCATTGCTCGGCATTGCCCTACATCAAGGCACATCGTTCCCTGTTGGCAAGGTTGATTTTTTAAAGCTTTATCCGCTTTCCTTCAAGGAGTTTTTAATGGCAACCGATAAAGAGCAATTTGCTGAATTGCTTGAGAATCTGGACTTTGAAATGATTACAAGCTTTAAGCAAACTTATATTGATGCATTAAAGCAGTATTATTTTATCGGTGGTATGCCGGAGGCGGTACAAAGCTTTGTAGAAAATAAGGACTTTAATGAGGTTCGATATATTCAAAAGAGAATTCTGGAGGCTTATGAACAGGATTTCTCAAAGCATGCTCCCAACGAAATTGTTCCGAGATTGCGTATGTTATGGAACAGTATCCCGTCTCAGCTGGCGAAAGAAAACAAAAAATTTATTTATGGGCTGGTACGAGAAGGGGCTCGTGCAAAGGAATATGAAACAGCAATGCTGTGGCTTAGCGATTGTGGTCTGATCCATAAGGTTAGCCGTGTCAATGCAGTAGGCATTCCTTTGCGTGCGTATGAGGATTTGAAGGCATTTAAACTCTTTATCGTAGATGTAGGGCTTCTTAGCTGTATGGTTGGGCTTCGGCAGAGAACCTTACTGGATGGGAATGACCTTTTTGTAGAGTTCAAGGGAGCCCTTACAGAGCAATATGTTTGTCAGCAGCTTAAAAATATGGAGGATTTGGAGATTTGTTACTACACGAATGATAGGGGCTCTTGTGAAGTTGACTTTGTTGTTGATACAGGCGAGCGGATTGTTCCAGTTGAAGTAAAGGCAGAGGTAAATCTTAGAGCCAAGAGCCTAAAAACGTATTATGAAAAGTTTTCGCCGGAGGTTTCTGTGCGTACGTCCATGGCGGACTATAAAAAAGAAGGATGGCTTCTGAATTTGCCGCTATATGCGATAGATCAAATTGTGCGATTCTAACTCTATAAGGTGCGTAATAGGGTATTGTGATTAGCAGAAATATGATATATACTGCATTAGGAGTAAAATTTAATATATTCAGATTTTTCCCGATGTCATTGAGAATGGCATCGGGATTTTTCTATTTCCGAATATTTCCAAAAAGATTTTTTCAGTGTTCGCCTTGTCAATAGCAGCATGATGTGCTATAACAAAAAAAAGAGAACAAATATTCGTTATTATTAAGAATATATGTTTGCTTTTGGAGGTGGGTGTATGGAAAGAACGTATTTATGCTGTGATTTAAAAAGCTACTATGCTTCTGTAGAGTGCATTGACCGGGGGCTTGATCCGATGGCAATCAATCTTGTGGTGGCTGATGCGGCACGCACGGATAAAACGATTTGCCTTGCGGTATCGCCTGCCTTAAAGTCCTTTGGCATATCCGGCAGACCGAGGCTGTTTGAGGTCAAGCAGAGAGTGCGTGACATTAACTACGAAAGGCGGATGAGGCTTCCGTCAAAGGCGTTTTGGGATAAGTCCTGTGATTTGCGGGAGCTGCAGAACGATCCAACCTTGGAGCTGGATTATATCATTGCTCCGCCCAGAATGAGGCGGTACATGGAAGTGAGTGCGAAGATACACGGTATTTTTCTAAAGTATTTTTCGGCAGAGGATATTCATGTTTATAGCATTGACGAGGTCTTTGTCGATTTAACGGCATATCTTCCGTTTTATCGGCTTTCGGCGCATGCACTGGCGGAAAGGGTGGTAAATGCGGTGTTTCAAACAACGGGAATCACAGCCACAGTCGGCATTGGCACAAATCTGTATCTGGCGAAGATTGCTATGGATATTTTGGCGAAAAAAATGCCCGCAGATGAGAAGGGGATGCGGATTGCGGAGCTGGATGAAATGTCATACCGCTATGAAATGTGGGCGCATGAGCCGATTCAGGATTTTTGGCGTGTGGGCAGAGGCTACACGAAAAAGCTTCATGCCGCAGGCTTATACACCATGGGGGATATCGCAAGATGTTCCCTCAGCAAAAGAGGAGAGGATAAGCTATATCAGCTTTTTGGCATCAATGCAGAGCTATTGATTGATCATGCGTGGAGCTGGGAGCCGTGTGCGATCGCGGATGTAAAGTCCTATCAGCCGATGAGCAACAGCATAAGCTCCGGACAAGTGCTGCAATCTCCCTATACGGTAGAAAAAGCGAAAATCATTGTGCGGGAAATGGTGGATTGGCTTGTGCTTGATTTGGTAAATAAGGGAGTTGTCACAAATCAGCTTGTGCTGACGATTGGATATGATAAGGAAAGTCTGGAGAACCCGGAGATAAGATATACGGGAGAGGTCGTGCGGGATGCTTACGGCAGGGAAATACCGAAGCACGCACATGGCACAGCGAATCTGGAGGGATATAGCAGTTCTTCCGAGGAAATAGCAGAGGCGGTGCTGCAGCTGTATGACCGCATTGTGAATCAAGAGTTTCTTGTGCGAAGGGTAACGATTGCGGCGTGTCATGTGATTGCTCAGGAGGCAGTGAAGAAGGAGCCGAAGCAGCTGGATTTATTTGTGGATACCGAAGAATTGGAAAAGCAGAGGAAAAAGGCGGAGGCGCGCCGAAAAGAAAAGCAGCTGCAAAAAGCCATTTTGCAGATTCAAAAGAAATACGGAAAAAACGCAGTATTAAAAGGAACAAATCTCTTGGAAGGTGCAACCATGAAGGAACGGAACAACCAAGTGGGCGGCCATCGAGCATAATGGGAGGAGGAAAACAATGAATGACAATAGGTATGAGGATATTATCCATCTGCCGCATCATCAATCGGATTGCAGGCCGAAGATGTCGGTACGAGATAGAGCGGCACAGTTTGCACCCTTTGCGGCATTGGTCGGCTATGAGCAGATGGTGCAGGAAACGGAGGGTGTTCTTTTGGCGGATAGACGGAGAATGCTGTCGGAGGATGAAAGGAGCACTTTAGACCGAAAAATGCAGATATTGCAGGAACAAATAGCTGTTCATCCGGAAATAGAAGTAACCTATTTCATTGAAAATGAAATGGGCGGTGCTTATGCGGTCTATGCCGGTAGGATAAGGAGGATTGAGAATGTTCCCACAGCCATTGTATTCATGGATGGCAAGAGGATATGGGTAGGGGATATTACTTGTATGGAGAGTGGGATTTTTGAGCGATATGAGCTTTGACTGGGATACGCAGTGTTTTATGATGTGTAGAGATATCAAATAGGGTGTCATTTATAATGGATTGGGTAAGAATGAATAAGCGTTGACAGAGCAAATTTCCTGTGATACTCTGAAGGAGAAAAATGATTAGGTATCGAGGCGTTTGACTGAGATAAACGGTTTAAGGATAGAAAAGCGTTATTATTTTTATGTCTAAAAGGCATAAATGTAATAGCGCTTTTTTATTGTATTTTTAATAGCAGGATGGACTTCAGATATTTCAAGAGCTGCGTCTTCCTGCTTTTTTTATTTTTGGTCAAAGGGCGGGATAGCCTTTGATATAAAAAATATTTAAGAAAGGAAGCGAGAACAATGAATGAAAGAGTATTTGCAGATGAGTTTCACAAAGGATTTTTTCGAGAGGGGGATTTTCTTGCGTTTATCGAGGAACGAGAGGAAAACTCTGATTGGGAAAAGGTTAAAAGCAGCGAGCTGCGGTTTTATCCGATTGCAGACGGACAGCGTGCTTCGTCTATGCTGGAGGAAAAATTGCGGGAGAAAGGAAAGGAGTGTGTATTTAAAGACACGATGGAACACACACGGTTAATTCTAAAGGTAAGGGATGAGCTATATCCGATACGCAGTTGTGCGATTAAGACTATTCTGGAGCGAGCGAGAGTATCCGGAAATGCATTGAATAAGGTGCAGGAAACAGAGTTGGCGCAAATCCTGAATTATTGTATGAAGGTGGCCGGCGGCGACGCACTTTTGCGATTTTGTGAGGATAAGATTTCAGCGGTGCATGGCGGTGATGCATCGGACTATGCTGTTCTGAGTAGTGTTCAGTACAATCGTAATGTTGCATTGCAGCAGATGAGAAAGATGACGGAGGAGTATACCAAAGAATGAAGAATAGGGGAAATCAAGAAATAAGTATATGGAAAATATGAGAAATGGGATTTTTGGAAAGGGTAAAAAAATAGATGAAAAGACAAATCTTCTTGTAGTATCCGGCGATACAATAGTGCTGATGTAAGTGGTTGACGCATATTAGCCATATATTAAAAAGCTTGCAAAGCGCAAAGCAATTGATAAAGATGGTAACACGATAGAGTATGTTGATGAAACTGTAAAGCGGACGTTGGAAATCACTTTAATTGCATCTGTAATGAAGTTTAATCCGTATATGTAAATGACAGCGTTAAAAACAGTACCTTGATAATTGAATAAAACAGCAGATGAATAACATACAATGAAACTTCTGTTTAGCCTCAGTCAGAGCGTTAAAAGCGTCTAAGGCAAGGGGAACAGGCCGTCAGGAAGGAGTGTAAACCGTTCATTTGCTTTTATATAAAATTTCATTTAAAAAATAAAATTAATTTTGACATTTCCTTAAAAGATTATTTGATTTATTGGTATGATGAGATTTATTCGTCCAGAGTTGAGGCGACAGCAAGAATGCTTGGACAATACACGTTATATTATTTGATTTTTCCGCAGTTGGAAAGAAACATCAAGTTAAGATACGCAAATACGGAATTCTTTAATGCAATTATAAAAGAATGTGAGAGATATGAGGAAAGGAGAAAGAAGGCGGGAGAAAAATTCTATGATTTTGGGTTTATATTTTGTTCTGAAACAGGAAATGCAAGGAATAAAAGCTTTCATTATCAGCACTTTAAAAGGATTTTAAGGGAAAATGGATTGCCGAATATAAGATGGCATGATCTTAGAAGCTCTTACTGCACGATGCTATTGCAAAATGAGTTTAATCCGAAAGCGGTTTCCTGTTTTATGGGACATGCAAAAGAGATTATCACAATAGATGTTTATGGTGATAATAAAGGAATGGCGGTTGATTGCACAAGAGAAATTGATATGTTTATAGAGGAACTGCATCTGCATCAGATGGAGCTGACAATGGCAGAGGAAAGAACATTTGATACTGTTTGTGTAAATCCGGAGGATTTATCATAGAACAAATGTTTGGAAATTTTCCGTGTTCGCTATACAATACACCTTTTCTATGCTATAATTCCTATAGTTTGATACAAAATAGAAGGACAGTTTTATGGTCGCTGGGAGGAGAAAAAATGGAGAACAAATTCAAAGTGGTATCGAAATATAAACCGACCGGTGATCAGCCGCAGGCGATTGAAAAAATTGCGGAGGGCTTTCAGAAGGGCTTGAAATTCCAGACCTTACTGGGGGTAACAGGCTCCGGCAAAACCTTCACGATGGCAAATATCATTGAGAAAATCCAGAAGCCGACCTTGGTGATTGCACATAATAAAACCCTTGCGGCACAGCTTTATAACGAGCTGAAGGAGTTTTTCCCCGAAAATGCGGTGGAGTATTTCGTCAGCTATTATGATTATTATCAGCCGGAGGCGTATGTGCCGAGTACGGATACCTATATCGAAAAGGATTCCTCTGTCAATGATGAAATTGATAAGCTGCGCCATTCCGCCACGGCAGCTCTGGTGGAGCGAGAGGATGTTATTGTTGTTGCCAGCGTTTCCTGTATTTATGGCTTGGGTGACCCTGAGGAATACTACGGCATGATGCTTTCCCTGCGCCCCGGCATGGAGAAGGACAGGGATGAAGTCCTGCGCGCTCTGGTGGAAATGCAGTATGACCGCAATGATCTGAATTTTGAACGAGGTACGTTTCGTGTCCGTGGGGATGTGGTCGAAATTTTCCCGATCGGCTCCTCGGAGCACGCCATTCGTGTGGAATTTTTCGGGGATGAAATCGACCGTATTACGGAAATAGATGTGCTGACAGGCGAAATCATCGGGACAAGAAACCATATCTCGATTTTCCCTGCATCGCATTATGTCACCGCGCCCGAAAAAATGCAGCTTGCCATTCAGCGGATTGAAAAGGAGCTGGAGGAGCGCTTGGAAGAGCTCAAACGAGAGGACAAGCTTCTGGAAGCACAGCGATTGGAGCAACGCACGAATTATGATTTGGAAATGCTCAGAGAAATGGGCTTCTGTACGGGCATCGAAAACTATTCCCGTCATCTTTCCTTGCGCGAAGCAGGCAGCACGCCCTTTACGCTGATTGATTTCTTTCCGGATGATTTTCTTATCATTGCGGATGAATCCCACGTTTCTATTCCGCAGATTCGAGCCATGTATGAGGGAGACCGCTCCAGAAAAACAACACTGGTGGACTTTGGCTTTCGTCTGCCCTCTGCCTTGGACAACCGCCCATTGAAATTTGCGGAATTTGAAAGCAAAATCAATCAAATGCTATTCGTTTCCGCAACCCCCTCTGTTTATGAAAGGGAGCATTCCGAGCAGACGGCAGAGCAGATTATTCGCCCGACAGGCTTGTTGGACCCCGAAATTTCCGTTCGCCCGATTCATGGGCAGATTGATGATTTGCTTGCCGAGGTCAGAAAGACCACAGAGACAGGTGATAAGGTTCTTGTCACAACCCTGACGAAGAAAATGGCAGAACGCCTGACGGATTACCTGCGCGAAGCAGGGGTGCGCGTGCGCTATCTCCATTCGGATATTGATACCTTGGAGCGTCTGGAAATCATTCGTGATCTGCGTATGGATGTGTTTGATGTGCTGGTTGGCATCAACCTTTTGCGTGAGGGTCTGGATATCCCCGAGGTCAGTCTGGTTGCCATTCTGGATGCAGATAAGGAGGGCTTTCTGCGTTCCGAAACCTCCTTGATTCAGACCATTGGGCGTGCGGCAAGAAATGCCAAGGGGCGCGTCATTATGTATGCCGATGTCATGACAGAAAGCATGGATAGGGCGATTACGGAAACCAACCGCCGCCGCTGTCTTCAGCAGGCGTATAATGAGGAGCATGGCATCATTCCGCAGACCATTCAAAAGAAGGTGCATGATGTCATCCAGATTACAAAAACGGCAACGGAAAAGCAGAAATTCGGCTTGGAAAAGGACCCCGAATCCATGAGTGAAAAGGAATTGAAGCAGCTGATTGCAAAGCTGGATAAGGAAATGAAGCACGCCGCACTGGAATTGCAGTTTGAACGTGCGGCAGAGCTGAGAGATAAAATTTTGGAAATCAAGAAATTATTGTAAAAGCTTGGGCAATCCTCTGAAAAGGGATATTCCAAGAAAAGGAGACGCTATGAAGGATAAGATTGTAATAAAGGGTGCGAGAGCGCATAATCTGAAAAATGTTGACCTCACCATCCCCAGAGATCAGATGGTTGTCTTTACGGGGGTGAGCGGCAGCGGCAAAAGCTCTCTTGCTTTCGATACGATATATGCAGAGGGACAAAGACGCTATGTGGAGTCGCTCTCATCCTATGCAAGGCAGTTTCTGGGGCAGATGGAAAAGCCGGATGTAGACCTCATCGAGGGACTTTCTCCTGCCATCTCCATCGACCAGAAAACAACGAGCCATAACCCCCGTTCCACCGTCGGTACGGTAACGGAGATTTATGATTATCTGCGTCTGCTCTATGCAAGAATCGGGATTCCCCATTGCCCGAAATGCGGCAAGGAAATCAAAAAACAAACCATTGACCAGATTGTAGACCGCATTATGGAGCTGCCCGATCGGACGAAGCTACAACTGCTGGCACCTGTGGTGCGCGGCAGAAAGGGCGAGCATGTCAAGCTGCTGGAGGATGCAAAAAAGAGCGGCTATGTGCGTGTGCGCGTGGACGGAATTCTGTATGACCTTTCCGAAAAAATCGAATTAGAAAAAAATAAAAAGCATAACATTGAAATCGTGGTAGACCGCCTGATGGTAAAGGAAGGCATGCAGATGCGTCTGACCGAATCCATCGAAACGGCAGCGGCACTCAGCGGCGGTCTTCTGATTGTGGATGTAAATCAGGGAGAGGATGAGCTGCTGTTCAGCCAGAGCTTTTCCTGCCCCGACTGCGGCGTGGATTTGATGGAAATTGAACCGCGCATGTTCTCCTTTAATAACCCAAGCGGGGCCTGCCCGACCTGTACGGGTCTGGGGATGCAGATGAAGTTTGATGAACAGCTGATTGTGCCGAATGAGGAGCTCAGCATCATGCAGGGCGCAATTACTGCACCCGGCTATAATTCCGTCAATGCGAAGGGGAGCATGAGTAAGGTTCTCTTTGATGCACTGGCGGCGAAATACGGCTTTTCTCTGGAAACGCCCTTTAAGGATTTGCCCCGAAAAATCAAGGATATTATTTTCTATGGCACGAAGGAAAAGCTGCGCATTACCTACAGTAATGTGCGTGGCACAGGCACCTATGATTATGCCTTTGAAGGGGTCATCAATACTCTCCGGCGCAGATATAACGAAACCTCCGAAGCCATGCGCGCGGAATTTGAGGAATATATGACGAATATCGAGTGTCCCGATTGCCATGGGAAACGCCTGCGTCCGGAGGTGCTTGCCATTACTGTCAACGGGAAGAATATTTCCGAGGTGACGGAGCTTTCCATTGGCAAAATGCAGGAATTCTTCCAAAGCCTGACGCTGACGGAACGGGAAAATATGATTGCGGAACGTATTCTGAAGGAAATCCACGCCAGAGTCGGCTTTTTGATTGATGTCGGTCTGGAATATCTGACGCTTTCCAGAACGGCGGGTACGCTTTCCGGTGGGGAATCGCAGCGCATCCGTCTGGCAACGCAGATTGGTTCCGGTCTGGTCGGCGTGGTTTATATTCTGGATGAACCGAGTATCGGTCTGCATCAGCGTGATAATGATAAGCTGCTTGCAACATTAAAGCACCTGCGTGATATCGGCAACTCCCTGATTGTGGTGGAGCATGACGAGGATACCATGCGCGCGGCGGATTTTGTTGTGGATATCGGTCCCGGTGCAGGGCGCGGCGGCGGTGAAATCGTTGCGGCAGGCAGTGTAGAGGAAATTATGGCGGTGGAGCGCTCTGTGACGGGTGCATATCTCAGCGGGCGCAAAAAAATCGAAGTGCCAAAGGAACGCAGACCATTCGTACAAGACCATAAATTAGTCATCAGGGGTGCGGCGGAAAACAATCTGAAAAACATCGATGTGGAAATTCCGCTTGGCGTGTTTACCTGCGTGACGGGTGTCAGCGGCAGCGGCAAAAGCTCCCTCATCAATGAAATTCTGTATAAACGTCTGGCGAAGGAGCTGAACAGAGCCAAAACCAGAGCCGGCAGGCATGAGGAAATGCTTGGGCTGGAGAAGCTGGATAAGGTCATCAACATTGACCAGTCTCCCATCGGGCGCACCCCCAGAAGCAACCCTGCAACCTATACCGGTCTGTTTGATATGATTCGGGATGTGTTCGCGCAGACAACAGAGGCGAAGGTCAGAGGATATCAGAAGGGCAGATTCAGCTTTAATGTAAAGGGCGGCAGATGTGAAGCGTGTAGCGGGGATGGTATCGTCAAGATTGAAATGCACTTCCTGCCTGATATTTATGTGCCCTGTGAGGTTTGCCATGGCAAACGCTATAACCGCGAAACCCTAGAGGTAAAATATAAAGGGAAAACCATTTCTGATGTACTGGATATGACGGTCGAGGAAGCATTGCAGTTCTTTGAAAATATTCCCCGTATCAAAAATAAGCTGCAAACCTTATATGATGTCGGTCTTTCCTATGTGCAGCTTGGGCAGTCCTCCACAACGCTTTCCGGTGGTGAAGCGCAGCGCGTGAAGCTGGCAACGGAGCTGAGCCGCAAAAGCACAGGCAAAACGGTCTATATTCTGGATGAGCCCACAACGGGCCTGCATACAGCGGATGTGCATAAGTTGGTGCAGATTCTGCAAAGGCTGACCGAGGGCGGTAATACGGTTATCGTCATTGAGCATAATCTGGATGTGATTAAAACGGCGGACTATGTCATCGACCTTGGCCCTGAGGGCGGCGATGGCGGCGGTACAATCGTTGCAGTCGGCACCCCTGAAGAAATCTGTCGGGTACCTGCCTCCTATACGGGAAAATATCTGAAGCCGTTGCTTGATGCAAAAGCCGAAACAAGTCGAAAGCCTGATTTCGACTGAGTATAAGCATAAGCGTATATAGGTTCTTATTGACATTTTGTGAAAAACTAAGTACCATAAGAATAATGAGTATTATGTAATTTTTGGAGGAAGCTATGGCAAAAGAAAAAGGACCGGTAGCAGACTTTGTGCAGACGAGAAAGCGTATCAATGATTATTTCGGCTGCGAGGGGGATTTCTTCATTCATCCGCTGCTCGATTTTGAATGGGCAGTCAGAGAGGATGAGGATTTTACCTTCCTTTGCTATTGGACAACTGAGGGGAAAAAGATAGATGCCGTTGTAGTAAAAAAAAGCGGTACACCTATGATTTACAAAACGAAGGACTACACCATGGTAGTCGCCATCGACTGCGTGAAGATCGGCTTTATCTTCCGCAACGGAAAAAATCAGACACAGCAGTGAAAACGGGATGCGGATTTTTTGGCAGGTCTGAACGGCTGTCTATCCGCATAAACTGATTTATTGAAAGGATCATTGCTAAGGGAAAATCTTTGGCAAAGCAAAGGGGAGAAAGAGATGCAAATGGAAGGATTGCCGGAAAACAATACTGTTCTGATTGCCGGTAAGATCGTAAAAGGCTGTGTCTTTAGTCATGAGGTATATGGCGAAGGTTTCTATACATTTCAGATTTCTTCTGAACGCCTCAGTGATAAGGAGGATATCCTGCCTGTCACCGTTTCCGAACGGCTGATAGATATGAATTTATTGCAGGTAGGGATAAAAGTTGATATTGTTGGACAGTTAAGGAGCTACAATAACTACAACAGTAAAAAAAATCGTCTGGTGCTGACCATCTTCGCGAGGGAGATTTCTCTGCCGGAGGAGGAAGAGGGAAAGAATATCAATCAGGTTTATCTGAATGGTTTTATCTGTAAGCCCCCGATTTATCGTAAAACGCCTTTTGGAAGAGAAATATCCGATATTCTGGTAGCGGTCAACCGCGCCTATAATAAATCGGATTATATTCCCTGCATTGCATGGGGCAGAAACGCCAGATATATCGCAAATCTGGAGGTGGGTGCCAATATCCATATCTGGGGTAGGATGCAAAGCAGAATCTATCAGAAACGCATTGGCGAGGAGGTAGAGGAAAGAGTCGCTTATGAGGTTTCTGTTGCAAAAATCGAGCTGCCGCATAAGGCGGAGCGCGAAGCGGAAGAAAAGGGCGCGGACGAGATGGTCTGAAGCAAGAAAAACAGGAGTGAAGATAACGTGAGACAAGGTCAGATTTCAATTTATTATGGTATGGGGAAGGGGAAAACAGCCGTAGCCGTTGGGCGTGGCATGCGCGCCATCGGCGAGGAACAGCGTGTTGTTATGATTCAATTCTTGGATTATCATAACAGCAAGGAAATTGCACTGCTGAAGAAGCTGGAGCCTGATTTCCGTATTTTCCGCTTTGAGAAGGATCGTGCGGCAGAGGATGTGCAGGGGGCTGAAAATGATGAAGCGCTGCACAAGGAAATATTCAACGAAATCCGCAATGCGTTTAATTTCGCAAAGAAAATCGTGGATACGGGTGAATGTGAAATGCTTCTGCTGGATGGAATTCTGGAATGTGTGGAAAAAGGATATCTACAGGAATCTGATTTGCATGAGATTATTGGAAAGCGCCCCGATTTTATGGATATCATCCTGACGGGGACGATTCTTCCGGCAGGCATTGCAGAGGAAGCAGAAAATATCTATCAGCTTGTAGCGGAAAAGGAAAAAGAATAAAAAGGAAAAAGGATAAAAAAGAAAAGCCTCTGAGATGGAATCTCAGAGGCTTTTTTGTGCTTATTGCAGAACTTCCTTCATGGTGTATAGACCGGCAGGCTTGCCTGCCAGGAATTTTGCCGCCTTCACTGCGCCAACGGCGAAAACCTCGCGAGAGGTTGCGCGATGGGTCAGCTCAATGACTTCATCTCTGCCGGCAAAAATGACATCATGCTCGCCGACGATATTGCCGCCGCGCACTGCATGAATCCCGATTTCGGTTTTTTCTCTTTTTTCATGCACTTGAGAACGATCATATACATAATGATACCGTTCCTCCATTGCCTGATTGATAGCATCTGCCAGAGCCATTGCGGTGCCGCTGGGGGCATCAATCTTCTGGTTGTGGTGCTTTTCCACGATTTCAATATCGAAGCCGCTTTCTGCCAGAATGACTGCCGCGCGCTGCACCAAATCCAGTAACAGATTTACGCCAACAGACATATTCGCGGATTTCAGAATCGCAACCTCCTTGCTTGTTTCCTGCATCAGCGCGGTGGTTTCCTCGGATAATGCTGTGGTGCAGAGCACAACAGGGATTTTTTTTGCCTTGGAAAATGCCAGAAGGGCAGGAACAGCCTTTGCTGTGGAGAAGTCGATGATGACATCCCCTGCAACGTCACAGGCTTCGCAGTTGGGGAATACAGGGAAATCCAACGCAGGGGTGGTGGGGTCGATACCTGCCACAACCTGACAATCCGGTTCGTTTTTCACTAATTCGGCTACAACGTGACCCATTTTGCCGCCGCAGCCATGAATGATTACATTTATCATAATTTACTCCTTTCTCGTGAGGCGCTGCCTCACACTCCGCCAAGGGAGTCACTCCCTTGGAACCCGATACCGCAACACCATGTATATGGTGTTGCAAATGGGGGTTAAGGGGAATCATTCCCCTTGCAGGGTTTGGGACAGCGTCCCAAGAAAATTAAAGCAGACCGTAATTTTTCAGTGCGGTTCTCAATGTTTCCAGATTCTTGGGCTCCATCTCGCACAGAGGTGCTACACAAGGCCCAACCGCATAGCCCATTTCATTCAGCGCAGTCTTTACGGGGATGGGGTTTACTTCGCAGAACAGTGCGGAAATCAATTCAATCGCATCCAGCTGCAGCTTTGTAGCCGCCTTTGTATCCCCATTCAGATAATGCATAACCATGTCGTGTGTCTGCTTGGGTGCTACGTTGGACAGGACGGAGATAACGCCCTTGCCGCCCAGAGACAAAACGGGCAGAATCTGGTCGTCATTGCCGCTGTAAATATCGAAATCGGGACCAACCAGAGCCGCAATTTCAGCCACCTGAGACAGATTGCCGCTTGCTTCCTTCACAGCAACAATGTTCTTTACCTTTGCCAGCTCTGCAACTGTCTTGGGTGCAATGTTGCAGCCGGTTCTGCCGGGTACATTGTAAAGAATGATGGGAATATTGATGCTGTTTGCAACTGCTGTGTAGTGCAGAATCAGCCCCTTCTGTGTTGCCTTATTGTAGTAGGGGGTTACCAGCAGAACGGCATCAGCGCCTGCCTTTTCGCAGCCCTGTGCCAGTTCGATACAGTGTGCGGTATCATTGCTGCCTGCACCCGCGATAACGGGAACACGACCTGCCGCAGCCTCTTTTGCGAAGCGGATGCATTCAATCTGTACCTCATCGGACATGGTAGATGCTTCCCCTGTTGTGCCGCAGATGATCAGCGCGTCTGTATCATTTGCAATCTGAAATTCAATCAGTTCCTTCATTTTATCAAAGTTTACGCTGCCGTCAGCGTGCATGGGTGTTACGAGGGCTACGCCTGCTCCTGTGAAAATAGACATATGTATGACCTCCTTACGAAAATTGAACTCTCTTATATAGTATGAATGACTTATTCGTTCATTGCCTTTATGATTTCTTCCGCAATCTGTACTGCATTTGTTGCCGCACCCTTACGAATATTGTCAGCGACTACCCAAAGATTTACGCCGTTTTCTACGCTTTCATCGCGGCGGATACGTCCGATGAATACTTCGTCCTTGCCTGCTGCGGTAACAGCCATAGGGTATTCGTTGTGTGCGCTGTCATTCTGCACAACAACACCGGGTGCATTTTTCAGAACCTCAATCAGCTCATCCAGATCGAAGGGCTTTTCAAATTCCACGTTGATGGATTCGCTGTGAGAATCGAAAACAGGTACACGAACCGTTGTTGCCGTCACGCGCATAGCATCGTTATGCAGAATCTTTCTGGTTTCGTTTACCATTTTCATTTCTTCCTTTGTATAGCCGTTATCAAGGAAGGAATCAATATGGGGCAGGCAGTTGCTTGCAATGGGGTGAGGGAATTTCTTGGGAGCCTCGCCCTTCATGCCGTTCTCCAAATCCTTCCAGCCTGCAACACCTGCGCCGGATACTGCCTGATAGGTGGAATAAACCACACGTTTGATTTTATATTTATCATCCAGAGGCTTCAGCGCAACCATTGCCTGAATGGTGGAGCAGTTGGGGTTGGCAATGATGTTTTTGTGCCAGCTGATATCCTCAGGGTTTACCTCGGGAACAATCAGGGGAACCGCGGGATCCATTCTCCACTGGGAGCTGTTGTCGATGACGATGCAGCCGTGTGCAGCTGCGATGGGTGCGAATTTTTCGCTTGTGCCGCCGCCTGCGGAGAACAGTGCGATATCAATGGGCTTATCAAAGGAATGCTCATTCAGCTCTTCCACAACATAGTCCTTGCCATTGAATTTCAACGTAGAGCCTGCGGAACGGGCAGATGCCATAACATAGAAATTTTCGATGGGCAGCTGTCTTTCCTCCAGAACCTTCAGGAAAGTTCTGCCTACCATGCCTGTTGCGCCGACTACGGCGAGATTGATTTTCTTCATTTTAAAATCCTTCTTTCTTTTGCGTTAATGTTTTCGATGATAAAAGGTCGATGGGCTGTGCTTTGGAATAGTTTTCCTTGCTATAAACAAAAACAGCCGACGCACGCGCCGACCTCCAAGGAAACTGTGGTATCCTTGAATGCCGCAGTTTGATTGTTCTTTGTAGCGCTCCATTGGGTTTTCCAATGACAGTCGTACAGATATTAGCTGCACAACCAGAAGGGGAAAGATAAGGCTTATCCCTTCTTCGGCGTTTTCCCCTTTCTGCGGGCTTCCTCTATCCCTTATGACATTTGCCCGGATACTCTTGAAAAACGCACCTCTACTTTAGAAAAATATGTATTTGTCTCATAGTCTAACACCAGATAGGAATTCTGTCAAATAAATTCGCGAAAAAATATTGTATTTTTTAAAGAGTCATTCGTCTGCGCACAAAATACATGTTTTGGCGGAAAATGTGCATACTGAGTGGAAGGAAAGGAACAGAAAGGGTGATTTGATTGCGAAAAAAGAAGGAACTGACCGAGGCGGAAAAGCGTGATTTGGCGATGAAATACGAGGTTGCCGAGGAGCTGGGGCTTCTGGAGAAGGTAGAGCGGTGCGGCTGGAGGGGGCTGACATCGAGAGAAAGCGGACGCATCGGCGGCATTATGGGGACAAGAAAAACGGCGGAGCGAAAGCGGACAGAAGTGGACAAAGTGGACAGAGTGGACACCTAAAAGGACAGGGAGTGGACAGCAGAAAGACATTTCCTGTCTATAAGGATTCCTGCTTGCATTTAAAAACGGATAGAGCTATAATATAAAGTTGTGAACGAATATCTCTCTGTAGAAGGGCATGGAGGAGGGCTTTATGAGCGCATACGAAACCTTTGCATCGGTATATGATCTTTTCATGGAACAAGTGGAATATGACGAATGGCTCGACCACATCCATGCGGTCTGGGAAAAATACGGCATCGCGCCGAAAACGATTCTGGATTTAGGCTGTGGGACAGGCAGTATTCTGCTTCCTCTGGCGCAGGAGGGCTTCGATGTGATTGGCGTTGACCTTTCCTCCGAAATGCTGACGGAGGCAGACCACAAGGCGATGGAGGCTGGCGTTTCGGTGCGGCTTGCCTGTCAGGATATGACGGAACTGGATCTGGGCGAGCAGGCGGATTGTATTCTGAGCCTGTGTGACTGCATGAACTACCTGACGGAGGAGGGGCAGCTTGCGGCGGCATTTCGGCGCATAGCGGCGCACATGAAGCCGGAGAGCATCCTCCTGTTCGATATGAATACGGAATATAAGTTCCGCGAGGTACTGGGGCAGAAGGTATTCGGCGCGGCAGAGGAAGCAGCGGCGTATATCTGGGAGAATGATTACGACGAGGAAGAAAAAATCAATGAATATTATGTAAGCTTTTTTATTGAGCAGGAAAACGGGCTCTATGAGCGAGTGGAGGAATACCACTACGAAAGAGCCTACGCAACAGAAGAAATTGAGCAGGCTTTGCAGGCGGCAGGACTGGCACTTCTGGAGGTTACGGACGGGTATTGCTTTGCACCGCCGCAGGAGAAGAGTGAGCGTCTGCTTTTTGTGGCAAAGCTGAAATAAGGATAGATTGGGATAAGAAATAGTCGGAGGAAAACGAATGAGTGATTATATTGTAAGAGCAACGGCAGGCAACGGCAGTATTCGCGCCTTTGCTGCCACAACGAGAGATTTGGTGCAGCACGCAAGAGAGATTCACCATACTTCTCCGGTGGCATCCGCGGCACTGGGCAGAATGTTGACGGCGGCGGCGATGATGGGCAGTATGCTGAAGGGCGAAAAGGATATTGTAACCCTGCAGATTCGCGGCGAAGGCCCCTTGCAGGGGCTTGTAGTAACGAGCGACAGCCATGCGAGAGTGAAGGGCTATGTATTCAATCCCAATGTGGAAATTCCGGATTTATACCCCGGCAAGCTGAATGTCGGCGGTGCAATCGGCAACGGCTACATGAGCGTGATCAAGGATATCGGCATGAGAGAGCCTTATGCCGGACGGATTGAGCTGGTGACAGGGGAAATTGCAGATGACCTGACCTATTATTTCGCACAGTCTGAGCAGACCCCCTCCGCGGTTGGTCTGGGGGTGCTGGTGGAAACGGATACCTCTATCCGCAGAGCCGGCGGCTTTATCATTCAGCTGCTTCCCGATGCAACGGATGAAATGATTGAGAAGCTGGAAAAGAAGCTGGCAACGCTTCCTTATGTTTCGGATTTACTGGATATGGGGAAAACACCGGAGGATATTTTGCAGATGATTCTGGGAGAGATGGAGCTGAAAATCATGGATACCGTTCCGACGGAATTTTACTGCAACTGCACACGAGAGCGTGTGGAGAAGGCACTTATCAGCATTGGCAGAGAGGAACTGGAAAAAATCATCAGAGAGGACAAAAAAGCAAATCTGCACTGTCATTTCTGCGGCAAGGAATATGATTTTACGGAAGAAGAACTGAAAAAGCTTCTGGAAGATGCGAAATGAGAGAGTAAGCAAGAACGAAAGAGCCAAAGGGGGCGTTCCTTTTGAAAAGGGATTTTGCGGTGGCTGTGAAGGCTGTCATTATAAAAGAGAATAAAGCACTGGTGCTTTGCCGCTCCAAGCATGAAATGGAGTGCAGCTATATGAACAGCCATCAGAAATGGGATCTGCCGGGAGGCGGACTGCATTTCTTTGAGAAGGCAGAGGAGGGACTGCGCAGAGAAATCCGCGAGGAAACGGACTTACATGTTTCCATCGGACCGCCGTTGTCCTTATTTGATGCCATCAAGCACCACATCCACCTTTGTATTTTTACATACGCCTGCACATGGACGGGGGGCGAGGTAAGGCTCAGCCCTGAGCATGAGGCCTTCTTCTGGATGACGAAGGAGGAAGTGGAAGAAAGCGAATTGCCCCACTGGATGAAGCGCGACATTCGTGCGGCATTTGCTGTTTTGCGGAAAAAGCAGGAGGGATAAACCTTTCGGAGTACGGAGTTTATTCAATTTATTGAATAGATTCCGTACTCTTTTTTAATTTGTTGAATTTACATAAAGGAATTACTGGGGAGAGAAGAAAAACGCGTAAAACCAGGAAACAGCTGTTTCAAATGAATAATATTTCACTTAAAAAAGTTTTGTTCAGTGAAAAAAATATTTTCTTGATGAGAAACTGACAAAAATTAGATGCAAAAAATTGTTTGTTTTATACAAAACATTAAGGGGAGGAGAGGGAAAAACAATCTGCAAAAATTGGAATACAAATAAATCGCATGCGAAAGACCGTTCGCAAACCTTGAAAAATAAAGAACTTTGCTTTTTCTATGAAAGGAGTATGATGTATTTTTAACAAACATGTCCGAGAAAGAAAAAGGTTTGAGAATTGGACAGAAAATGGAAGAGGATTGACAGATTCATAAAAATCCCGTATTATTTACGGTAAGGATGTGTTTCATATTTCATATATCCTTGGAATTTTCTTGAAAATTCATGAAAATTTCAACCATACCTTCGGGAACCGAAGGAGAAGGAACGAGTGGGACAGGGACGAATCTCTATTTAAATTAGAAAATAATACTGTTATATCTTTAACAAGAAAATTTTAACGGGAGTTTTAAAGTACCTGTGCAATTTGTTCAATAAAAAAATACAGCAAGTGAGGTGAGTATTGTGGCTTATGAGATCCTGAAAAGCATTGTAGAGGCGGAAGCGCGTGCTGTGGAAATCAAAAAGCAGGCTGTTGCACAGGCTGAAGAAAGAAAGGCCGATGCACTGAAGCAGCAGGAAATCCTGCTGGAGGAGGCAAAACTGCAAGGGGCAAAGGAAATGCACCAAGCCGTAGAAAACGCTGTAGCGGAGAGCCAGGAGGCAATCCAAAAGATTTTAAAGGAAGCGGAGGAGACTTGTTCTCAGATTAGAGAGCAGGCAGCGCAAAGGAAGGAAGAAGCCGTTCTGGCGGTAATCGGAAAGGTTGTGGGAGAATATGGCAGTTGTTGAGATGCGAAAGCTTACTGTCATTGGTTTGAACAGCAGCCGGACACCCTTCATCCATGAGCTGATGCACCTTGGGGTTGTGGAAATCGACTCGAATGAGGGCGCAATCAACGATGAGGAATGGATGCCCGACATTTTCCGAACCAGTAACAGTGCCGATGTTTCGCGTCTGGAGGCGGATATCAGCCGTGTAAGCACTGCATTGGAGGCCATTGGGAAGTATGACACTGCAAAGAAGCCGCTGTTCCCCTCAAGAATAAAGCTGGACAGAGGCGATTTTGCGAAGCTGATGGATTCCATTAAAACGGAAACGGAGCTGAATGTGGATAAGGCTGTCGAGACCTATAAGGATATTGCCGACAGGCGGACAGAAATCAACCGGCTGCGTGGACTGATTGCAGGGCTGAAGCCTTGGGAAACGCTGGATATTCCGCTGGAAATGAATGAAACGGAGCATGCTCTGGTGCAGCTTGGCGCAGCACCTGTAAAGACCGATACGGTGCAGATGACGGCAGATGTGCAGGCGGCAGCACCTTCTGTGATCGTACAGGAGGTTAGCAAGGATAAGCAGCAGAAGTATTATGCGTTCATTTGTTTGAAGGAGGAAAAGGAGCAGCTGCTTGAGGCACTGCGTCCATACAACTTCTCGGCAGTCACGCTGGCAGACCAGAAGGGGACTGCAACAGAAGCGATGCATCGCTATGAAAAAGAAATTGAAAAAAATGAAAAAAATATTGCGGAAGACGAAGAAATACTGAAAAAGCTGGTGGTTTACAGAGAGCATATCGAATTTCTGTATGACAGCCTGATGATGCGCAGAGACAGAGCAAGGGTTGTCGGGGATATGGTCAGCACGGAAATGGTATTCTATTTCGACGGCTGGATGCCGGCAAAGGCGCAGCCTGAGGTAGAAGCACTGTTAAAGGAATATGAATTCTACTATAATATTGAAGAGCCTGACCCCGATGATGAGAGTGTGCCTGTTCTGCTGCAGAACAATTCCATCGTGACTCCCTTTGAGGCGGTTACGGGAATGTACAGCCTGCCGGGGCGGCATGATATCGACCCTACGGCAATTCTGGCACCCTTCTATTTCCTGTTCTTCGGGCTGATGCTCAGTGATGCTGCCTACGGGCTCATCCTGACAACTCTATGTGCAATCATTCTAAAGAAATACAAGCCGGAGGGCACGACCCACCGCATGATTAAGATGTTTATGTTCTGTGGTTTGTCTACCTTTATGTGGGGCGCATTATTCGGCGGCTGGTTCGGGAACTTCTTTACCGTGGCGGCAAAGACCTTTTTCGGGAAGGAGTTTGTTATCAAGCCCTTGTGGTTTGACCCTCTGAGCGAGCCTATGAAGCTTTTGGTGGTGTCTCTGATTCTGGGGGCCATTCACCTGTTTGTCGGCATGGGGGTTCAGGCCTACATGGATATTAAGGACGGTCGTCCGTTGGATGCACTGTTTGATATCGGCTTATGGTATCTGCTGCTGATTGGCATTGTTCTGTTTGCATTCGGCGGAAAGCTGGGCGCAGGAGCGGTCGGCATCGGCAAGATTATGGCAATCATCGGTGCGGTTGGTATTCTGCTGACAGGCGGCAGAAAGAAAAAAGGCATTTTCGGCAAGCTGACAGGCGGACTTGGCAGCCTTTACGGCATCACAAGCTATCTGTCTGATGTGCTTTCCTATTCCAGATTGCTGGCGTTGGGGCTTGCAACAGGCGTTGTTGCACAGGTATTCAACACACTGGGCTCTCTGGCAGGCGGCGGCATCGCGGGTTCTGTCCTGCTGATTGTGGTATTCGCCTTTGGTACGGTATTCAATATTGCAATTAACGCGCTGGGTGCTTTCGTTCATTCGTGCAGATTGCAGTATGTTGAATTTTTCGGTAAATTCTATACGGGCGGCGGAAGACCTTTCGCTCCATTTGAAAGAAAAACAAAATATATCAAGATTCTCAAGGAGGGTAATGACAATGTTAAATAATTTATTAAGCGGTGAATTTTTGGCATTAGGCGGCGCGGCTCTGGCATCTTTGTTTGCCGGCATCGGCAGCGCCAAGGGTGTTGGTATTGCCGGTGAAGCGGCTGCAGGGGTTGTTTCCGAAGACCCTAATAAATTCGGTCAGGTTCTGCTGCTGCAGGCTCTGCCCGGTACACAGGGTATCTACGGTCTGCTGATTGCCTTTATCGTAATGGTTAAGGTTGGCCTGCTGGGCGGCGACGGTATGATGGAGCTGACAGTGGTGCAGGGTGCTGAAATTTTTGCAGCATGTCTGCCTATTGCATTCGTAGGTCTGATTTCCGGTATTTCTCAGGGTAAGGCAGCCGCAGCAGGCGTTATGCTGGTAGGGAAAAGACCCAGCGAGCTGGCAAAGGGTATGCTGTTTGCAGCGATGGTAGAAACATACGCCGTTTTGGCTCTGTTGGTTTCCTTCCTGATGCTCAACAGCATCCAGCTGTAATCAATAAAACGGAAAAGGAGGAGTAACTCCTATGAATGATGGTAAGATTATCATTGATAAAATCATTGCGGAGGCAGAAGAAGCAGCAAAGGCATCCCTTGCCAAGGGGCAGAAGGAGGCAGATGCTGTTCTGAAGGCCGCACAGGAAAAGGTGAATAAGGAGCTGGACGTATTCGACAGAAACGCACAGGCGGAGGCGGAAAAGGCTGCCGCAAAGGAGATTTCCGGCGCACAGATGCAGGCGAAAAAGGCCATTCTGGAAACGAAGCAGGAAATTCTTGCGGAAACGATTGCGGAGGCAGAAAAAAGACTGCTTTCTCTGGACGATGCGGCATATGCGAAGGTCATCGGCGGTATGCTGAAAAAGCTTGACCGTTCTCTGGGGACGGAAATTCTGGTTTCCAAGAAGGATGCGGCAAGACTGGCGGACGTTGTAAAGGAAAACGAATTTACCCTTTCCGCGCAGACGGCGGACATCAGCGGCGGTTTTATCGTGAAAAACGGAGATATTGAATATAACTATTCTTTTGAATCAATTATTACAGTAGAAAAAGAAGAAATCCAGCAAATCGCAGCAAAAATTTTGTTTTAAGGAGGGGTAGAAAATGGCAAAAGAACGAATTTACCCTTTCGCCGTAGCCAGCGTGCGCTCCATGGAAAATAAGCTGCTGACAAAGCAAAAGCTGCTGCAGATGGCAGAGGCTAAGGATGCAGAGGAAGCACTGCGCTTCTTGCAGGATAGTGATTACGGGAAAACGCAGATTGGGGATGTGCATGAATTTGAGACCATGATTCAGGCGAATCTGGAGGAAGCATATCAGGCAATGGGTAAGCTGATTCCCAATGAGGTTTTCATGGATATTTTCCGATTCAAAAACGATTATCACAATGTGAAGGTGCTTATCAAGGAGGAAATTTCCAAGGTAAACGGCAGGAAATTCCTGATTCAGGGCGGTTCGATTCCCGTAGAGGATTTGCGGAAATTCTTCCGCGAAAGAAACTATATGGAAATGCCCTGCATTGATGAGAAGGCTGTGGAAGAAGCCATTGAGCTTTATGCAAAGACAAAGAACGGACGATACATCGACACGACTTTGGATCGGGCATGCTTTCGCGTGATGAGTGATGCGGCAGAAAAGCTTGGCATTCCTTATGTTGCAACCTATGTGCGAAAGCTGGCAGATATCACTAATCTGAAAACGCTGTACCGCATTTATACACTGAAGCGGACGGAGCAGGAGCTGACAGAAGGCTTGGTGCCCGGCGGCGAAATCAGCACGGAAGCATTGCTGCATGCCTTTAAGAGCGACAACGTAGCGGCGGCGCTGAAGGAAACGGGCTATGGCAGACTCTGCGACAGCATGGAGCTTGGCTTTACTGCCTTTGAAAAGGCCTGCGATGATTACCTGACGGAATATGTGAAGGAGGCAAAATATAAAACTTTGACCCCCGAACCCGTTGCGGCTTACATCCTTGCAAAAGAGACAGAGGCAAAATGCGTGCGGATTATTATGACCTGCAAGCTGCATAATATTGATGCAGATACAATTAAAGAAAGGGTGAGAGAAGCGTATGTCTAAGGTTGGTATCATTGGCGACAAAGACACCGTTATGGGCTTCCTTGCTCTTGGGATTGATATTTTCCCTGCCTATTCCGCGGAGGAAATTAAAAAAACAATCCATAAGCTGGCAGAAAAGGAATATGCGATTATTTACATCACAGAGGGAGCCAGCCTGAAGGCGAAGGAAAGCCTTGCAAAATATAAGGATATGGAATTGCCCGCTATTATTGTGATCCCCGGTATCGGCGGCAGCATGGGGCTGGGCATGAATGAGGTGCGTGAATCGGCAAAGCGTGCCATCGGCGCAGATATATTGTTTAGCGAATAATGAATGATTGTAGGTGAATGAAGATATGAAAACAGGCACGATCGTAAAGGTATCCGGTCCACTGGTCATTGCGGAGGGCATGAGAGATGCCAATATGTTTGACGTGGTTCGTGTATCTGATAAGCATTTGATCGGTGAAATCATCGAAATGCACGGAGATAAAGCCTCTATTCAGGTTTATGAGGAAACGGCAGGGCTTGGCCCCGGAGAAGAGGTTGTATCCGTTGGGATGCCTATGAGCGTAGAGCTTGGCCCCGGGCTGATTTCTACCATCTATGACGGTATCCAGCGTCCATTGGAAAAAATGTACGAGGTGGGCGGCACAAACATCCGCAGAGGTGTTGAGGTGCCCTCTCTGGACAGAGAAAAGAAATGGAAATTTGAACCCACAAAGCAGCCCGGCGATGCAGTAGTTGCAGGGGATGAAATCGGTTTTGTGCAGGAAACGGCTGTGGTGCAGTGTAAAATCATGGTTCCCTATGGCCTCAAGGGCGTTATTAAGGAAATTTTTATCGGCGATTTCACCATTGAGGAAACCGTTTGTATCATCACAGATGAAAAGGGCAATGACGTGAACGTAACCATGATGCAGAAATGGCCTGTACGTCGGGAAAGACCCTATAAGAAAAAGGAATCTCCCGATGCGCCTCTGATTACAGGGCAGCGTGTCATTGATACATTCTTCCCTATTACAAAGGGCGGCGTTGCGGCAATCCCCGGCCCCTTCGGTTCCGGTAAAACAGTAACACAGCATCAGCTTGCAAAATGGGCGGATGCGGATATCGTTGTTTATATCGGCTGCGGCGAGCGTGGGAATGAAATGACAGACGTACTGAACGAGTTCCCTGAGCTGAAGGACCCCCGTACAGGAGAATCTCTGATGCAGAGAACCGTTCTGATTGCAAATACCTCCGATATGCCCGTTGCGGCGCGTGAAGCATCTATTTATACAGGGATTACGATTGCGGAATTCTTCCGTGACATGGGTTACAGCGTTGCGCTGATGGCGGACTCTACTTCCCGTTGGGCAGAGGCGCTGCGTGAAATGTCCGGTCGTCTGGAGGAAATGCCCGGTGAAGAAGGCTACCCCGCTTACCTTGGCTCCCGTCTGGCGCAGTTCTATGAACGTGCAGGGCGCGTCGTCTGCTTGGGCAATGATGACAGAATCGGCACACTGACGGCGATCGGTGCGGTATCCCCTCCCGGCGGTGATATTTCCGAGCCTGTATCGCAGGCAACCCTGCGTATTGTAAAGGTATTCTGGGGGTTGGATTCCTCTTTGGCATATAAGCGTCACTTCCCTGCGATTAACTGGCTGACAAGCTACTCTCTGTATCAGGCAAAGGTTGACGCATGGGCGGATGAAAACGTAGAGCCGAACTTCTCTGCGCAGAGAACAGAGGCAATGCGTCTGTTGCAGACAGAGGCAGAGCTGAACGAAATCGTACAGCTGGTCGGCGTAGATGCACTGAGCCACAGCGACAGACTGATTCTGGAAACGGCACGTTCCATTCGTGAGGACTTCCTGCATCAGAACTCCTTCCATGAGGTGGATACCTACACCTCCCTGCATAAGCAGTATCGTATGATGAAGCTGATTCTGACCTTCTATAAAGAGGCAAATGAAGCAATCAAGCAGGGCGTTACGATTCAGAAGCTGACAAAAATGGATGTTATCGAGCGTATCGGCCGTGCAAAATATGTGGAAGAAATGAACGTAGACAAGAGCTACGATGAAATTGAAAGAGAAATCAAAACAGAGGTAGCAGAGCTGATCAGAAAGGGGGCAGATGAATTATGATAAAGGAATATCGTTCGATTCAGGAAGTAGCCGGCCCTCTAATGGTGGTTTCCGGTGTAGAAGGCGTTACCTATGATGAGCTGGGCGAAATTGAGCTGGCAAACGGCGAGATCAGAAAATGCAAGGTTCTTGAGGTAAACGGCGACACGGCTCTGGTACAGCTTTTTGAAAGCGCAACAGGGATCAACTTAGCGGAAAGCAAGGTTCGTTTCCTTGGTAAAAGCTTGGACTTTGGCGTTTCCCCTGATATTCTGGGGCGTGTATTTGATGGTATGGGCAACCCCATTGACGGCGGCCCGGCTATCATTCCCGAAAAAAGACTGGATATCAACGGCGCACCCATCAACCCTGCGGCCCGTGAATATCCTGCGGAATTTATCCAGACAGGTGTATCCGCGATTGACGGGCTGAATACACTGGTTCGTGGGCAGAAGCTGCCTATCTTCTCTGCATCCGGTCTGCCGCACGCAAATCTGGCGGTTCAGATTGCAAGACAGGCGAAGGTTCGTGGTACGGACTCTAAATTTGCGGTAGTTTTCGCTGCAATCGGTATCACCTTTGAGGATGCGGAGTTCTTCATCAATGACTTTAAGCAGACAGGTGCGATTGACCGTTCCGTTGTCTTTGTAAACCTTGCAAATGACCCTGCAGTAGAGCGTATCTGTACGCCTAAAATGGCACTGACCGCAGCGGAATATCTGGCATTTGAGCAGGATATGCACGTTCTGGTTATTCTGACGGATATTACAAACTATGCAGAGGCACTGCGAGAGGTTTCTGCGGCAAAGAAGGAGGTTCCCGGTCGTCGTGGGTATCCCGGTTATCTGTATACAGACCTTGCAACGATGTATGAACGTGCAGGCAGAATGAAGGGGCATCCCGGCTCTATCACAATGATTCCCATTCTGACCATGCCGGAGGAGGATAAGACACACCCCATCCCCGACCTGACAGGCTATATCACAGAGGGACAGATTATTCTGAGCCGTGAGCTGGATAAGAAGGGCATTAAGCCACCCATCAACGTACTGCCTTCCCTGTCCCGTCTGAAGGATAAGGGTATCGGTAAGGGCAAGACGAGAGAGGATCATGCGGATACGATGAACCAGCTGTTTGCGGCATATTCTCGTGGTAAAGATGCGAAGGAGCTGATGGCAATTCTGGGCGAATCCGCTTTGTCCGAGGTTGACCTGATTTATGCAAAATTTGCGGATGAATTTGAGAAGAGATATGTTTCTCAGGGCTTCCAGACAGACAGAACCATTGAGCAGACACTGGAAACAGGCTGGGATTTGCTGCGTATGCTGCCGAGAAGTGAATTGAAGCGTATTCGTGACGAATATCTGGAAAAATATTTGAACAGCGGGGAGTGATGAAGTGTGGCTAGATTGAATGTCAACCCCACCCGTATGGAAATGACCCGTCTGAAAGGGCAGCTGAAAACTGCAACCAGAGGGCATAAGCTGCTGAAGGATAAGCTGGATGAGCTGATGAAGCAGTTCATGGAAATTGTGCGGGAAAATAAGCGTTTGAGAGAGGAAGCAGAGACTGCACTGGAAAATGCTTATAAAAACTTCATCATTGCCAGAGCAGTTCTCAGTGAGGCGAGCTTAGGGGAAGCACTGATGATTCCCCAGCAGTCTGTATCCGTAAAGGTTACGAAAAAAAATATTATGAGTGTAAACGTACCTGTGTTTGACTTCCAGAAGGAGGGCGGCGGTGACGGGAATATTTTCCCTTACGGCATGGCGTTTACCTCGGGTGAGCTGGATAGTGCGATGCTTTCCTTCTCCGATGCGATGGAGCCTTTGCTCCGTCTGGCAGAAAGCGAAAAAACGGCACAGCTTCTGGCACAGGAAATTGAACGTACCCGCCGCCGTGTAAATGCACTGGAAAATGTTATGATTCCCAATTATCAGGAAACGATTAAATATATCACAATGAAATTGGAAGAAAACGAACGTGCAAACACAACGCGGCTGATGAAGGTAAAGGATATGGTTGCGAAAAAAGCAATCGAAACAAAAAGAAAGCAGGAGGCAGCAGCCTTCGGTGAATAAAAGGAAGGATATCTCAAAAGTATTTTGGGATATCCTTTTTATATGCGGATTTGCACGTTTTTTTCTTTTTTGCATAGGCTGGCAGAAGGGAAAGGAGCGTGGCAGGATGAGAATCAGTCTTTGCATGATTGTGCGGCAGGAGGAGAAAGCACTGGAGCGGTGCTTGGAAGGCATAGCGGATGCGGTAGAGGAAATCGTCATTGTGGATATGGGTTCTACGGACAGAACAAAGGAGATTGCACGGCAATTTACGGATAAAATTTATGATTTCCCTTGGGTGGATGATTTTGCGGCGGCAAGGAATTTTGCGTTTTCCAAGGGGACGGGAGAATATCTGCTGTGGATGGATGCGGAGGATATTCTGCCATCAGGGGAGAAGGAAAAGCTGCTTACTTTGAAGGCGGATTTGCGGGAAAATCCCTGTGATATGGTAATGATGCTTTTTGATCGGGGCGTTGACGAGGGCGGACGGACAAAATTTTCCTGCTACAGAGAGCGACTGGTGCGCCGTTGTCCGCAGGCGCGGTGGCAGGGGCGTGCAAATGAGGTGATACCGCCCTTCGGAAGCGTGCGGTATGAGGAAATTCATTTTGTGCGGCGGAAGGAAAAACAGAAATATTCTGACTGCAATCTGCGGATTTATGAAAAAATGCTTGCGGAGGGGAAGAAGCTTAGCGCGCGGGAATGGTTTTATTACGGACGGGAATTATTTGCACATGAAAAACAGGAGCAGGCGGCAGAGGTGCTGCGTAAGTTTCTGGAAAATCCGGAGGGAGGGGCGGAAAATAAATCAGAGGCAGTGCGGATGCTGGCGCATTGCTTGCAGGTGGCGGGAAAAGAGGAGGAAGGAATTTCGTTGCTTTTGGCAGGCTTGCAATTTGCGCCGCCGACAGGGGAGCATTGCTGTGAAATCGGGGAATATTTTTATGAAAAAGGGCGGTGGGAGCAGGCAATTTTCTGGTATGAAAATGCGCTGCATGCAGAAAGACGCACGGAGCAGGGGGCGTTTGTGCAGGAGGAATGCTATGGATTTCTGCCCTGTATTCGGCTTTGTGTCTGCTATGGCAGGCTGGGGGAATGGGAGATGGCGAGGATGTATAACGAAATGGCAGGGGTATTCCGACCGGAGGATGCATCGGTGCGGCAGAATCGGGAGTATTTTGCGAAAAGGGCATAAAAAAAGCAGCCGCAAGGAAGATTACGACTGCAAGCATGTGAAAGTACCCGGAGGAAGAAGGAAGGAAATCTCATCATGAGCCGTATGGTGAGATTTGTATATGATGGAAGTTTTCTCTTTTAGGGTACAAGGTCATTGTAACACATCCAAAAAGAAATGTGAAATTGATAGATTTAAAGATTTCTATTAAAAAAAGTAATAAGGGGGCTTGCTTTCAACCCGAATCATATCACTTTTTGTAGTATTCCCGCAGGAGCTTATAAAAGGCGGACATCTGTGGGGTGACTGCCTTCTGCTCATGGCGGAGCACCTGCAGCCATACGGTGAAATCCAGTTCCGGCACATTAAGGGTACACAACTCGCCTTTTTTAACGGCATCCTCAACGAGATAAGAGGCGAGCAGGGCAATGCCGCAATCCAGCTTTGCCAGCTCCATGGCGGCGATGGGATTCCAGAGATCAAACCGCGGCTTGATGAGGTAGGCGAGGGTGTTTTTGGTGTACTCATTGGACATATCGGAGAAATAGAACTGCTGATTTGTGATAATCACATCATTTTCCGCGATTTCCGCCAGAGAGACTACGGGCTTTTTTGTCAGAGGGCGAGTGGGGGCAGCCACAAAGACATAATGCGCCTCTTTCAGGATGGTTTTGATGAAATTTTTTGTCCTTCGCTGATCATGGACAACGAAGGCAAGATCGACCTCATTCTGGGAAAGCATGCGCTCCGCGAAAAAAACATTATCGGCTGTTTTTACGATGATATCTACCTTGGGGTGCGCGCAGTGATATTCCCGCAGGATATCGGGAAGGACAGCGGTAAAGGGGGAATCGAGGCAGGCAAGGCGCAGTGTTCCCTGCAGCTCCTGCTCCTCACCGCCGATGGCAGCCGCCTGCTGGGTCAGAGCGATAATCTGCTGTGCATAGGCTTCCAGCTCATGCCCTTTTTCTGTGACGTAGATTTTTTTGCCGATGCGGTCGAACAGCTGCACGCCGATTTCTTCCTCCAGCTGCTGAATCTGCACCGTAACTGTGGACTGGGAATAGGTCAGCTGCTCCGCCGCCTTGGAAAAGCTGCCGGTCTCAATGATTTTCAGAAATGTGATTAAATTCCGTACTTCCATAAAAACATCCCTCCAAGCCTTTACATTTTAAAATTTTTTTAATCATAGCACAGAATTTGGAATTTGTAAATGAAGGCGGGATTTAGATTGATAAAAACGATAACAAAAAAACCGCACGAAAAAGAAGCTTTCATGCGGTTTCTGTTGACTGAAGTATGTATGAAAAAGAGGAAAGGGTGTCTCTTTTTCGGGTTATGGCTTACAGCAAAGCAACGCCGGCAGCCTTGCAGGTATCAATGGTTTCCTGATCCCAGATGGAGGACTGCACCTCGCCGATATGCGCCTTGCCAAGAAGGAGCATGCACAGTCTGGACTGACCGATGCCGCCGCCGATGGTGCAGGGCAGCTTGCCTTCGAGCAACATTCTGTGGTAGGGCAGGTTTCTGCGGTCATCGCAGTCTGCCTTTCTCAGCTGTTCATCCAGAGCGGCTGCGTCGACACGGATACCCATGGAGGAAATTTCCAGAGCGTTATCCAGAACAGCGTTATAGAACAGCAGGTCACCGTTTAACTGCCAGTCATCATAATCCGGGGAACGGCTGTCATGGGGCTCGCCGGAGCGCAGCTTATCGCCAATCTGCATGATGAATACGGTTTTATGCTCCTTGACGATGGCATTTTCTCTTTCCTTGGGGGTCAAGTCGGGGTATTTATCCTCCAGCTCCTGAGAGGTGATAAAGGTTACCTCGCGGCACAGCTCGGTTGTGATGCGGGGGTATTTTTTCTTTACGACTTCGAGCGTATCACAGATTGCAAGAACGATGCCCTGCACAGTGAATTTCAGCTCTTCGACATTTCTCTTTTCGGGGGTGATAACTCTTTCCCAATCCCACTGGTCTACATAAATAGAGTGCAGGTTATCCAGTGTTTCATCTCTGCGGATGGCGTTCATATTGGTATACAGACCCTTGCCGGGGCGGAAATCATAACGATACAGCGCCATGCGTTTCCACTTTGCCAGAGAATGAACAACCTCTGCGGTTGTGCCTGTTGCGGGAATTTCAAAGCTTACGGGGCGTTCTACGCCGCTCAGATTATCGTTCAGACCTGTATAGGGGTCAACGAACAGAGGGGCGGAAACACGTTTCAGATTCAGTGTCTGTCCCAGATGTTCTTCAAAAGCGTGGTGAATCACGCCGATGGCATTCTGTGTTTCATATAAGGTTAGTTCGGAATGATAGCCTTCCGGAATATATGTTTTGCTCATCGCAAGCACCTCTTTTCTGTTGTTTCTCATATTTTTTTTATAAAATATCATTGATAAAAGCTTATCCATACCATTTAGGATAACACAGAAGCAGATTTTGTCAAGGGAAGTTTCCATCAGAAAAACGGATAGAGGGTATAGGAAAAGGCTTGACAAAGAACTCCTACAGTTGTATGATATAGAAAAAGCAAATCATACATTTGTAGGAGATTGGAGGGAGACACATGGCGGAGCTGATGCGATTGCCGGATACGGAGCTGGAAATTATGAAGGTTATCTGGGAGAGCGGCAGAACACTTTCTACCTCGGAGGTGAAGGCGAGTCTGGAGGAACAACGCCCCTGGAATGTTTCTGCTTTGCAGACCTTGCTGAACCGCTTGATTGACCGTGGCTTTCTGGAAAGCTATAAGGAAGGAAAGAACCGATTTTATACCCCACTGGTGGCGGAGCAGGAGTATCTGGCGGTGGAAAATCGGGCCTTTCTGGATAAGGTAAACAATCATTCGGTTACAAAGCTGGTTGCAAGCCTATATGACAGCCATTCCATTACCGAGGAGGACTTGGATGAGCTGGCGGCGTTTATCCGCTCGAAAACAGGAGGTGCATAAGGTATGGAACGAATGTTTCAAGCAATTTTGGAAATAAGCCTGTTTGCCATTCCTGTGATTCTTGTTTTGGCGCTTTGTGCTAATTTGTTGGGGAAGCGCTACGGCGCAAAATGGCGGTATTTGATTTGGCTGGTGGTTGCGGTGCGGCTTTGCGTGCCGATACAGCTGAGCCTGCCGGGGCGAATGGAGGTAATGCAGATACAGGTGCCTTCGGTGCAGAGTGGCACAAGAGAGGTGCTTGCACAGAGAACGCCTGATTATTTCGTGCAGAAGGAGACGAATGAGCCGATACAGCAGGCAATACCCTCTGTGGAACGGACACAGACGGTAAGCGAGGAAAAAAATGATATTTTTGATTTCCTTCTTGCATACCCTTATGTGCTGTGGCTTTGCGGTGTGCTTGGGTTTTTGGCTTGGCAGGGATGGAAATATTATGATTTTCGGAGAATGTTGAAGCGAAGCAGAAGAAAAATCATGGATGCGTCTGTTCTGGATACCTATTACAGCCTTTGCAGAGAAATGGGGATGGAAAAGCGACCTGCGATTTATTTCTGTGAGGCGTTGCCGAGTCCGCTTTGTGTCGGCTTTTTTCAAACAACGGTTTACCTCAATTCCGAGGAGAGAGAGCCTGCGGAAATGCGGCTGATTTTAAAGCATGAGCTGACGCACTGCAAGAGAAAAGACCTTTGGTTTAAGGGGATTTTGCTGTTGGCAAGGGCGTTGCATTTTTTCAATCCCTTTGTGCATGGGATGGCACGCCTTGCGGAAAAGGACATGGAGCTTTCCTGCGACCTTGCGGTAATGGCGGACTGCGGCATGGCGGAGCGCGAGGCATACAGCATGGCGATTCTGCGGACGGTGCGCGAGACGAAAAGCAAAAATATGCAGATGAGTACGGCTTTTTCGGGCGGAAAGGAGGAATTGAAGATGCGGTTTGAAAATATTTTCGATATGACGCAGAAAAAACGGGGGATTGCTTTATTCCTTGCGGCGGCGTTGGTGGTCTGCGGCGGTACGGCGTTTGTCGGCTGTGCGGAAAGCGAAACGGCGGAAAAGACGCTTTCGGGCACGGTCTACGGAGACTACACAGAGGAAACAGTGCATGAGCTTTATGGCGCAAAGCTGCAATATATCGGCGACCACATCGGTGTTGGAAAAATTCTGGGGTTACTGCCACTGCCCGAAGGGGTGACGAATGACAGCGAGGGGATTGAGCTTTATACGGACAAGGAGCCTTACGGCGTGCGTGAGCATTTGCGCTGGCAGAGCAACGAGGAAACCGCGTATACCGTTGATGGGGAAAGCTATACGGATGACCGCTGGATGCAGATTCAGGGGATGATTTTCCTTGCACTGGTGGAGAATGCGGGGGAGTTTAACCTTTCCCTGCACCATGCGGATGCGGCGGACGGACAGGTTGTGACCTCCTTCGGCTTTGACAGAGAGCAGGCGAAGAAATACTTCGGGGCGCAGGATTTGCGTGATTTTGCGAGCGATGAGGGAACCTTCCGTAATTTTGTGCTGACAATCAACCGGTATTTCTATGAAGGAGTTTCGACACCCGAACAGATTCTTGCACTTTCCAAGCTGGATGCGGCGGCGGCACAGGAGCGGATGCAGCAGATGGCCTCCGGAGATTTTCTCGAAGAAACGAAGGAAGATCAAAGCCTATCCTATCAGATGATTCTGGCGGATAGTTTGGTGGGGGAGATTGCGGCGCAGAAGCTGACCTCCTCCAATCCTGCGGATTACCTGAAATGCACACAGTATGATGAGCTGATCAAGCTGGGCGAGCCTGCACTCAGAGCGTTTCTTTCCGAATTTGCGGAGGGAAGTATAGGGGATGACTTAGAGGGCTACATCAAGGTGAGCGCGTGTCAGGATATTCTGGGCGAGCACAGAGATAAGGATGTTCTGCCGACACCGACGGAATGGTATCGAAATTATACGGCAACGGATTCGACGTATTGTGCGTTCTTTACCTATGGCGATACGGATACAACGCTTTATACGGAGGATTTGGCGAAAAAATATTCTATGGGCGGCTCGGATCAATACAGCATTGTGGCGGCAGGAAAGGATGAACGCCTGCGTGCGGTTTATACGGCGCTGAGTGACAGATTCAACAATTACAGCAAAGCCGGATACACCACAACGATTTATGCGCCGCTGATTGAGGGAATGAAGGAAAACGGAAACAAGATGCAGGTGTTTGCGGTGATTTTCGATTCCAGCTATACCATGAGCCGCACGAAGAAGGGCTATGCGCTCTTTGAGCGGGGCGGTTCTGTGGTGCCGAGCAGACTGGATTTTGAAAAGCGGAACGGCAAATGGATTCTGACGGACTGGACACAGGCAGAGGACGGTAGCTATTATGCGGACTCCATCAAGAGAATGTGCGACGGAGACAATGCACTGGCGAAAAGGATGATTTCCTATGATAGTGATGCCTGCCAGATGCTGCTGTGGCAGAATATGATTTATTATATGAAGGCAAATTATGGCGGAATGAAGCTGCCGATTTATTTTGATTCCTATATGGAGGAGAAGAACATCAAGAAAATCAGCAAATTTATTGACATTACGCCAACCTACGATGAATAAAGGATGCTTGAACCCCTGCGAAGGCAGGGGTTTCAAGGTGTCGACAAAGTCGACACCTAAGTCGAAATCAGGATTTCGACTTGCTAAGACAGAGGAATAAACAGACGAGTTCCATCAGCTTAAAAGCCTCGAAACTCGCTGTTTTCCTCGTCGGAAATGAATTCCGACTGCGGATTCCATTTGGGAAACGGATTTGTTTCCCAAGCCCTTCCGCTGCCTCAAAACTACTTTGTCTACAGTCTGGAACCCCTGCGAAGGCAGGGGTTTTTCGCTGTCCGCAAAAGAATTGGCATATTCCTGTTTAGTTTTCCATAAATTGCATTGTATGGATACAGTTGCAAAAGAAACGGAGGAAAAGCCATGGAAACATTCAACATTTATCAGGATATTGCGGAGCGGACAGGCGGAGACATTTATATCGGCGTGGTGGGGCCTGTGCGGACGGGAAAATCGACCTTTATCAAGCGTTTTATGGATTTGCTTGTTTTGCCGAATATCCCGAATGCCTACACAAGAGAGCGTGCAAAGGATGAGCTGCCGCAATCGGCAAGCGGAAGGACAATCATGACGACAGAGCCGAAATTTGTGCCGAATGAAGCGGTGGAAATTTCCTTGGGGGACAATGCGGATGTGCGCGTGCGGATGATTGACTGCGTGGGATATTTGGTGCCGGGGGCAGAGGGCGACATGGACGGGGACAGCCCCAGAATGGTACATACGCCATGGGCGGAGAACGCGATGCCCTTTCGCGAAGCGGCGGAGCTGGGGACGAAGAAGGTCATTACCGACCATTCCACCATAGGGATGGTGGTGACAACGGACGGGAGCGTGACCGAGCTGCCGCGGGAAAATTATGAGGAGGCAGAGGAACGGGTGGTTGCGGAGCTGCAGGAATTGGGCAAGCCGTTTCTGATTCTGCTGAACACCGCCGCGCCCTACAGCGACAGCACAGAGAGCCTGCGGAGTGAGCTGGAGAAAAAATACGGCGTGCCTGTACTGGCGGTCAATGCGGCGCAGCTGAAGGCGGAGGACATTCGGAGGATTCTGGAGCGGATGCTGTATCAGTTCCCTTTGCGCGAGCTGCGGTTCTTTTTCCCCGGATGGGTGGAAACGCTGGAGCAGGGACATTGGCTGAAGCAGGGCTTGACGGATGCGCTGAAGGGCGTGATGGCGCAGGTGGAGAAGCTTGCGGATGTGGAGCAGGCAATCGGGGCACTTGGGGAAACGGATTTTCTGAAAAAGGCATATACCGACCGAATTTTGCCGGGAGAGGGCGCGGCGGAGATTGCGCTTGATTTTGCGGATGGGTTATTCTATCAGATTCTGAGCGAAACGGTGGAGATGCCGATTGAAAATGACTACGCGCTTATTTCTACGATAAAAATGCTTTCAGAAACGAAACAGGAATATGACAAGATTGCGACGGCACTGAACGATGTGCGGCGGAAGGGCTACGGTGTGGTGACACCGGTGTTTGAGGAAATTACGCTGGAGAAGCCTGAGGTGTTTAAGCAGGGAAGCCGCTACGGAATTAAGCTGCGCGCGAAGGGGGAATCCATTCATCTGATTAAGGCGGACGTGGAAACGGAGGTTTCGCCAATCATCGGGAATGAGGAGCAGTCGCGGGAGTTTATCGACCGACTGATTGCGGATTATGAATCGGAGCCTGAGAAAATCTGGGATTTGAACATTTTTGGGCGGACGCTGAGTTCTATGGTCAGTGACGGGATGCAGAATAAAATTTATCGGATGCCGGAGGATGCACAGATGAAGCTGCAGGAGACGCTGCAAAAGATTGTGAACGAGGGCAGCGGCGGATTGATTTGTATTATTTTGTAAAGAATAAGTCGAAATCAGGATTTCGACTGCGGATGCTATTCGGGAAACCACTTACCACCCAAGAAGGGGTGGCAGGCAAAGCCTGCTTTGCGAAGCAAAGTAATGAACAGTTCGTTTCCCGAACCTTTCCGCGGCATCGAAATAACCTTGTTTATAGTTTAAGCCGAGGGAGAAAAATCCTTCGGCTTTTGTACGTTATAAAATACGAAATTCGGTTTCGGTTTCCTTGATGGAATGGGGTTTATTTTCCATTTTTCTGATTTTGATGCGTTTGAGGGAATTCATGAATTTCAGCAGGAAGCGGATGCGGCTTTCAAAGCCCTGCACCTCTGCGATAACCTCCCCATTTTCGGCATTTTTCACCCAGCCGGTCAGCTCCAGTCTTTCTGCCATCTGCGCCAGCTCGATGCGAAAGCCGACCTTTTGCACACGTCCATGGAAGGTGATATGGCGGCGGACAAAGCGGTTTTCTTCAAAATCGGGCAATCGGACGCGATTCACCTGATGGCAGATATAAGTATTTCTTGCGGATTTTAATGCTTCAATGGGTTTCATGCAATCACCACCTATTTGTTTTTCTGTTTATACATTATAACAAAGAAGGAACGCATTTGCCAGCTGTCTTTTGAAAAGATTTTTCTTAGAGTTCGATTAGGGAGGTTTACCTTTTCTTTTTTTTGTATTATAATCAAAATTACTTATGGTATTATGCCCGCAATATGGGGCGAGTGAAGAAAAGGAACAGGGGGATTCCCATGAAAAAAGGTTCCTCAGGGAATAGAAAAAAAAGAAGACCGCCCAGACCGGAGGCACCTGTGAGCCGTTATCCCACAAGGGACAATGTCTACAATCTGCAAAGAGAGCGGCAGAGACGGCAGGCGCAGGAGGAGAGACAGGCACGCGAATGGCAGCAGGCACAGATGGGCTATGCGCAGACACCGCATCCTGCAAAGAGGAAGAAGCACCGGCAGAGAAGAAGAGGCAGCCACATGATGATGCCTTTGCTTGTATTTGCAATCATTGCGCTGTATCTGGTGGGGCAGATTGGCAGCCTTGCGATAAAGGGCTCTGATATTGATGTGGAAACGGTGGCATACGGCACGATTGATACGCCTGAGGTTTATACGGGGCTGATCCTTCGGGAGGAATATGTGGTGGACAGCACCAGAGACGGACAGCCGTATTATCAGTATTCGCAGGGGGACTATGTGCCGAAGGGCGCAGTGGTCTGCACGGTAAAGGATACGGATTCAACGGATGCGCTGGAAAGCAAGCTGAACCAGATTGATAAGGATATTCTGAAAAGCCAGAAGGCAAGGACGGATTTATCTGCTTTTTCGGAGGATATTTCCCGTTTGGAGGATAACGTGAGCCGGACGGTGGATGCCTATGCAGGGCGTTCCATGCGGTCGAGCCTTTCCTATATGTATACGCTGAAAAGCCAGGTGACCGCCTTTATGGATCAGAGAAACGAAATCTGGCTGACAGAGAATGTGGACAGCCTTTCAAAGCTGACAGAGGAAAGAAATGTGTACGAGCAGCAGCTGGCGCAGAACCAGAGTGCGCTGACGGCAGCGGAGGCAGGTGTACTTTGTCTAAGCTATGACGGGATGGAGAAAAAGCTGACACCCGACAAGGCGGAGCAGGTAACGGAAAAGCAGATCGGGGATGCAAAGACACAGTATATCTCCAAGGCGAAAAGCGTTGCCAAGGGCGATCCGCTCTTTAAGATTATTACGGATAACAAGTGGTATGTGGTTGCATATCTGCCGAACAATGCCGCAGCAGGCTGGGAGGCAGGGAAAACAAGCTGTACCCTGAATATAATGACGGAGGAAGAAACCTACAAAATCAGCGCAGATGTGGAAAGCCTCACCGTAGGAGACAAGCAGACGAAGGTTGTTTTCTCAAGCTATGAACACATGGAGGACTTCATGGAAAGCCGCACGGTTTCCTTCAGCTTAGAGGGGACTGTGACGGAGGGACTGAAGATTCCCAATGATGCGATTGTGGAAAAATCTCTGCTGAAAATTCCCAGAAGCTGTCTGACGGAAAGCATGGGCAATACGGGTGTTTTGCTTGTGAAGGGAAGCAGCACGAAATTTACCGATATTACCGCTGTGACGAGCGATAAGGATGCGGTTTACATTGAACCGGAGAACAGCGGACTGAAAACAGGCGATGTTGTGCTGCAGGGTACAGGCGAGGATGCCGCACAGGTAACGCTTTCCGAGCTGCTGCCGCACGCGGGGGTTTATGTGGCAAACAGCTCCATCGCGAAGTTTGTTGTAATTGATGTTGTGGAACAGAATCAGGAATACGCCATCGTGCAGGCAGGCAGCACAACGGGACTGCAGCCATACGATACGATTGTTTCCGATGCAAAAAATATCAAGGAGGGCGACAGCGTTTTTTAAGCGTCCGGATGGATAAAGAGATAGAAAGAAGGCAGAAATATGAGCGTAGTTGAAAATATTCAGAATGTGAGAGCAAAAATTGCGGCAGCCGCAGAAAAAAGCGGCAGAACGGCGGAGGACGTACTTCTGTTGGCAGTCAGCAAGACAAAGCCTGTGGAGCTGATTGGCGAGGCGGTGCAGGCGGGGTGCCTTTCTCTGGGCGAAAACAAGGTGCAGGAAATCATGGAGAAATATGAGCCTATGATGGAATATGCGCCTGAGGGAGAGAGAATCCACTGGCACTTAATCGGGCATTTGCAGACAAACAAGGTGAAATATATCATTGATAAGGTGGATATGATTCATTCCGTGGAAAGCCTGAAGCTGGCGGAGGAAATTGAAAAGCGCGCGGCACAGAAGGATATTGTGATGGATATTCTGATTGAGGTGAACATGGCAGCGGAGGAAAGCAAATTCGGCGTGAAGCCGGAGGATACCGAAGCACTGCTCAGAGAGATTGCGAAAATGCAGCATATTCGCGTGCGTGGGCTGATGACGGTTGCGCCTTTTGTTGAAAATCAGGAGGAAAACAGAGAAGTTTTTCGTCAAATGAGAGAATTACTGGTTGACATGAACGGGAAAAAAATTGATAATATAAAGATGGATACCTTATCCATGGGGATGACGGGCGATTATGAGGTTGCCATCGAAGAGGGTGCGACCATTGTCCGCGTGGGCACAGGTATTTTCGGCGAAAGATATTATCCCAACAAAGGATGAGCAATAGAAACAGCTTAGGAGGAACGTATTGTGGCGAAGATTTTTGACAGAATGAAAGACTTAATGTTTGGCGAATATGAAGACGATGATGATTACTATGAGGATGATTACGATACAGCGGCACCTGCCCCTGCACCCGTAAGAGAGAATTATGGTCTGCGTGACGCAAGAGAGACGGAATACAGCGCACCTGCGCCCCGTAAGGTGGCTTCGAAGAATGCGGCAAATCCCCAGATTTACAGCGTGAACACAAGCGTACAGATGCAGGTAGTTATCATCAAGCCTGAATGTTACGAGGATGCACAGGAAATCTGTGACCAGATTAAAACCAAACGTCCTGTTGTAGTCAATCTGGAGAAGGTGGAATACCCCATTGCGCAGCGCATTATGGACTTTTTGAGCGGCACCTGCTATTCTCTGGAGGGCTCCATTCAGCGCGTAGCCAATAATATTTTTATTATTGCACCCGAAAATGTGGATATTTCCGGTGATTTTAAAGAAGAATTAAAAACAAAAGGCGTTCTGCTCCCTTGGATGAACGGGACAAATGCCAGATAAAGGTGGTTTTGTGGATTGAATAGTATACAGACATTGCTGATTAGTGCGATTGGTGTATTTTTCTATGTATTGGAAATTCTCATCTTCGTGCGTATCCTGTTTTCCTGGCTGCTCTTCGGCATTGGCTACAACAGCAGCATTGGGCGTTTGCTGTATCAGCTGACAGAGCCGATTCTGGGGCCTGTGAGAAATATGGTAGATAAATCCCCGCTCGGCGGCGGCATGGGGCTTGATTTTTCCCCTATTTTTGCGTTAATCCTGATGAGATTGGTGCAGACCCTTCTGGTTGCAGCCATTCGGATGTTCTGATGCTATGGACAGACAGGCATTATTGAAAAGCGTACCGGAGGGCGAGGAACGGCTGCTGTTTGCAAAGGCACTGGATCAGGCGATTTTTGCGATGAAGCGCAGAGAGCCTGCGTTCACGGATTTTATGGATCGGGCAAAATGTGCAAGATTTCGGGAACGGCTGCAGGGACTTCGGGAGCTGGAGATTACGCTTTTCGGCGGAACGGAGGACTGCGAGCGGCAGATGATGGGCTTTTTTACAGAACCGCTTGCGGCAGAGGAATTCCCGATTAAAATTGTAAAAATCAGAAGAAAAAGTAAAAAATTCGGACAGACGGATTTGAGCCACAGAGATTATCTCGGCTCCCTCCTTGGGCTGGGCATTGACCGCGGCAAGGTGGGCGATATTCTGGTGGCGGAGGATACGGCGGTCTGCTTTGTGGCGGAGGAGATTTCGCCATACATAACGGCTGTGCTGGAGCAGGTTTCCAGAACCGCGGTAGTGGCAGAGGAAACGGAGCAGGCGGAGGACATTCCCCAAAGGCAGACGGAGGCAAGACGCTTAACGGTGGCATCCATGCGGCTGGATGCGGTGGCAAGTGAGGCGTTTCATCTGGCAAGAGGGAAAACGCAGACGCTCATCCATGCGGAAAAGGCACAGGTGAATTGGAATATTGTAACAAGCACATCCCATCTGTTAAAGGAAGGGGATTTGGTGAGTCTGCGCGGCTTCGGGCGGTTTCGCGTGAAGGAAATCGGCGGCAGAACCAAAAAAGACAGAATCGGATTGGAAATTGAAAAATATGTATAAGGAGGTTTTTTCGTGATCACACCGAACGATATCGCAACCAAGGACTTTAAGAAGGTAGCTGTAGGCTATTCCCCCGAAGAAGTAGATACCTTTTTGGATGACATCTATGAGGACTATGAGAAGCTGTATAAGGAAAGCCAGAAGGAAAAATCAAAGACAGAGGCTGTGGCTGAGGATACCGACCGGTTGAAGCATCTCGAAAAATCCATTGAACGTACATTAAGCCTTGCGGAGGCGGCTGCGGAGGAAACAAAGGCGGCGGCAAAAGCAGATGCCGATGCCATCATCAACAGTGCGAAGCAGCAGGCAGAGGATATTCTGGCATCCGCAAGAACAAAGGCGTATGAGCTGGAACAGAAGATTTCCGGATTGGAAAGCCGTTACGAACTGATGAAAACAAGAATCAAGCTGCTGCTTTATGCAGAAATCGAGCTGCTGGACAAGGGCGAGGTTCTGGCAGAAAAAGAAGCAAAGGCACAGGAAACAAAATAAAAAACAGACAAGCTGCGGCGGGGTCTTCTTGCCGTGGCTCGTTTTGTATAATGCAAAAATCTTCCGAAAGGGTGATTGAATATGATACCGATTTTGATAACGATACTGCTGATTTTATTAGACCAGGGGACAAAGTTCTGGGCATTGGGAAGCCTGAAGCCGATTCACAGCATGACGGTGGTGGACGGCTTTCTTGACCTGACGTTTGTGGAAAACAGAGGGGTTGCCTTCGGGATGCTCTCCGGGCAGAGGTGGCTGATTCTGGTGCTGACAGGCGTAATTGCCGGTGTGCTGATTTATTTTTACCGCACACTGCCGAAAAAGAAGGCATATCTTCCCCTGCGCGCGGCACTTTTACTGGTGCTTTCGGGCGCGGTCGGCAATATTATTGACCGCGTATGCCGCGGCTATGTGGTGGATTTTTTTGAATTCACCTTCTTTGACTGGCCTGTGTTTAATGTGGCAGATATTTATGTTGTCGCAGGGGTCATCCTGATGGTGCTTCTGATTGTATTTGTGCTGAAGGATGAGGATTTGGATTTGAAGAAGAAAAAGGATGAATGAAATGGAATATTTTACCTTTGGGGCGGAGCAGGAGGACGTTGGGACAAGAATTGACGTTTTTCTTGCGGATGCCATGGAAAATCTTTCGCGCAGCGGTGTGCAGAAGCTGATTGAGGAAGGGCATATCACGCTGAACGGCGGAAGGACAAAAGCAAATTATAAGCTGCGGGAGAGGGACATCATTGATGTAGAGGTGCCTGAGGTGAAGGAGGTTGAAATTCTGCCGGAGGATATCCCGCTGGATATTTTATATGAGGATGCGGATGTCATCGTGGTGAATAAGCCGCAGGGAATGGTGGTGCATCCGGCTCCCGGACATACGAGCGGCACATTGGTCAATGCGCTGATGTTTCACTGCGGAGACGAGCTGAGCGGCATTAACGGGGAGAAACGCCCGGGAATTGTGCATCGCATTGATAAGGATACCTCCGGGGTGCTGATGGTTGCGAAAAACGATATGGCGCATCAGTCTCTGGCGGCGCAGCTTGCGGAGCACAGCATTACGAGAAAATATAATGCGGTGGTCTACAACGGCTTTACGGAGGATGAGGGGACGGTGGACGAGCCGATTGGCAGAAATCCGCAGGACAGAAAGAAAATGGCGGTGACGCAGAAGCACAGCCGTCATGCGGTGACGCATTACCGCGTGATTGAAAGAATGGAGAAATTTACACTGATTGAGGCGCAGCTGGAAACAGGGCGGACACACCAGATTCGCGTACACATGACCTATATCGGGCATCCGCTTCTGGGTGACATGGTATATGGCCCGAAGAAGCAGCCGATTCACTTAGAGGGGCAGGCACTGCATGCCCGTGTGCTGGGCTTTATTCACCCGCGCACAGGGGAATATCTGGAATTTGAGGCACCTTTGCCGCCTTATTTTAAAGCATTGCTGGAACGACTGCGGAAATAAGTAGGAGGGAATAACATGCCGCTGCATAAGAAGGATTTTTTCGGCTTACGGGGAATGTCTGCGGATGATATCCGCTATATTCTTGGGACTGCCGAAACGATGAAATACATTTTGAATCAGAAGGATAAGAAAACACCGCATTTGCAGGGAAAATCTGTTATCATGCTTTTTTATGAGCAGAGTGCCAGAGCGAAGCTGGCGTATGAGCTTGCGGCGCAGTACCTCAGCGCAAATGTGATTGATATGACAAATACGGTACATTCCATTGAGAAGGAAAGCTTGCAGGATATCGGGCAGCTGATGGATCAGATGGGGGCGGATTTTATTATTCTGCGTCATTCCATGGCGGGTGCGCCGAGACTGCTGGCAAGCTGTGTGGAGGCTTCTGTCATCAATGCGGGGGATGGCTTTAATGAAAACCCCGGACAGTCTCTGCTTGACCTTCTGACGATTCGGGAGCAAAAGGGCGGCTTTGAGGGGCTGAAGGTTGCCATCATTGGGGATTTGCTGCATAGCCGCGTTTCCAAAAGCAACATCTGGGGTCTGACGAAGCTGGGCGCGGAGGTCTGCGTTTCGGGACCGCCGACGCTGATGCTGCCTGCCATCGAGAATTTCGGGGTGGAGGTATATTATGATGCCAGAGAGGCGGTCAATAATGCGGATGTTATTCTGACAACACGCATGCGGATGGAAAAGCAGGATAAGAAGTCACTGCCCTCTTTGGATGAATATAAACGCCTGTTCCGTATTGATGAAAACCTTTTGCGCTATGCAAAGAAGGATGCCATTGTGATGCATCCCGGCCCGATTCAGAGGGGGATTGAGATTTCCTCCGGAGTCATTGACAGCAAGCAGTGTATCATCAATGACCAAATCGGGAACTCTGTTGCGGTGCGTATGGCAATGTTCTATATCCTTTCTCAGGTGGGAGGTGCGTTCAGATGAAGACAGTCCTGAAAAATTGCAGAGTGCTTGGAACAACCCACGATAAGGATATGCTCCATGATATTTATGTGGAGAATGGGATTATTGAAAAAATCGGTCTGAATCTTGAGGTTGAGGGGGCGAAGCAGATTGACGTAGGCGGACATACGGTGATGTCCGGATTGATTGACATGCACTGCAACATCTGCGACCCCGGACATGAATATATCGAGGATATTGCAACGGCTTCCCGTGCGGCACTGCGCGGCGGCTTTACAACGATTACCTGCGAACCGAATACAGACCCTGTTATTGATAATAAAACGGTTGTGGAATATATTGTTTCCAAATCGAAGGAAAAATCTCTGATAAATATTTATCCCTACGGCAGCATGTCTATCGGCTGCAGGGGGCAGGAGATCGCGGAAATCGGGGAAATGTACGATGCAGGGATTGTCGGCATTTCCGATGGGGATGAATTTACGGATTCTGCCGCATTTCTGAGAAATGTAATGATTTATACGAAGATGTTTGATTTGCCTGTGCTGACACATTGCGAGGATCGGTCGCTTTCGGGCGTGGGTGTCATGAATGAGGGCTATACGGCGGCATGCCTTGGCCTGACGGGGATGCCGCGAGAGGCGGAGGAAGTGATTGTTGCAAGAAATCTGAACCTTGCGGAGCGGACGGGCGTGCATCTGCATTTATCGCACATCAGCACGAAGGGCTCTGTGCAGCTGATTCGTGAGGCGAAGGGCAGAGGGGTTCCTGTGACCTGCGAAACGTGCCCGCATTATTTTATTCTGACGGAGGATGCCATCGGGGATTATGATACATTTGCGAAGGTGAATCCGCCGCTCAGGGCAAAGGAGGATGTCTACGCCATTATTGAGGGAATTATGGATGGGACGATTGATGTGATTGCATCGGGTCACAGCCCTACAAATATGACAGAAAAGGAACGGGAATTTGATGTTGCGGCGTATGGTATTTCTGCGCTGGAAACGGCACTTTCTCTGAGCTATACGCATCTGGTGGAGACGGGATATATTACGGTGGAGCATCTGATTCGGCTGATGTCCGCGAAGCCGGCGGAGATTTTGAAATTATATAATAAGGGAAGCCTGGCAGAGGGAAAGGATGCCGATATTATTGTGGTAGATTTTCTGGAAACCCACCGCATTGACCCGGAGCATTTTGCATCCAAGGCAAAATTTTCTCCCTTTGCGGCGGAGGAGGTGCGAGGCAAGGTGCTTTATACCATGGTTGGCGGCAGACTGCTGACCTAAATGAATAAATGAGGTGTAAATGAATGTATTTGAAACGATTGGATTTACAGGGTTTCAAATCCTTTCCCGAAAAAGTGAAGCTGGAATTTAACCCGGGGGTGACGGCGGTTGTCGGCCCGAACGGGAGCGGCAAGAGCAATGTTTCCGATGCGGTGCGTTGGGTGCTTGGGGAGCAGAGAGCCAGAAGCCTGCGCGGCGATAAGATGGAGGATATTATATTCGCCGGAACGGAGAACAGAAAGCCCCTTGGCTTTGCTGAGGTTTCCATTCTGCTTGACAATCAGGATGGCAGGCTGCCTTTGGCATACAGCGAGGTGCAGGTGACGCGGCGTGTATTTCGCTCGGGTGAGAGCGAATACCGCATTAACGGAACGGCGTGCCGCTTGAAGGATATTCAGGAATTATTCATGGATACGGGCGTGGGTCGAGAGGGCTATTCCATCATCGGACAGGGACGTATTGATGAAATTCTGAGTGCAAAGGGAGAGGAACGCCGCCGGATTTTTGAGGAAGCGGCAGGTATTGTAAAATATAAAACAAGGAAAAACGAAGCGGTCAATAAGCTGGAAAAGGAACAGCAGAATCTGCTGCGTGTGGATGATATCATCAGCGAATTAGAGGTGCAGGTGGAGCCGCTGGAGAAGCAGAGTGAGAAGGCGAGGGAATACCTTCGTCTGAAGGAGCGGCTGAAGCAGGCGGAAATGACTGCCTTTTGCAGGGATGCGGCGCGGATTGCAAAAGAAACGGAAATGCTTTTGCAGGCGGAGCAGACTGCGGCGGAGCAGCTTGCACAAAGCCTTGCCGAAAGCGACCGGGAAAAGACGCAGGCGGCTTCCTTCCGAGAGAAAAACGAGGAGCTGGATGCCCTTTTGCAGCAGCAGAATGACAAAATGACAGAGCTGCGTGCCGAATTGGAAAAGACAGAGGGCGAGATTCGCCTGCGCGAGGAGCAGCGTGCCAATGACGAGGCAAACCGCACCCGTATTGCCGGAGAAATGGCGGAAAAGGCGAAAAAGCAGACGGAAAATGAAGCGGAGCAGGAGCTTTGCCGCAGCAAAATGGCAGGACTGAAACTGGAAATGGACGCAAGACAGGAGGAACTGGATGCGCTGCAGGAAGAATATGCATCTCTGAGCACTGTGCTGAGTCAGGATGAAACGAAGGTGGAGTCCTTTAAGGATGAAATTTTTGAGCAGATTCGGATTGGCACAGAGGCGAAGGGGGAAATCTCCAAGCGAGAGGCCATGCAGGAGCAGTTTCTTGCCAGAAGGGCGCAGCTTCTGGGCGAAAAGGAGCATACGGAAAGCAGACTGCATCAATTTACGGTGCATTTGCAGGCATTGGAAAAGCAGGAAAATGACCGAAAGGAGCAGATTCGCTATCTGGAGCAGGAGCTGACTGCCTTGGAGCAGGACAAAAGGCATGCGCTGCAGGAAAAGCAGAAGGCGGAGACAAGCCTTTCCGTACAGGAAAGACGCGGCTCTGAGCTGCAATCGCGATTAGCACTGCTTTCTGAAATGGAACGGGAGCATGAGGGCTATTACAACAGCGTAAAAAGCCTGCTGAACTTGCCGGATGCGAAGGAAAGAGGCATCTGCGGCGCAGTCGGACAGCTTTTGAAGGTGGAGGAGACCTACGAAACTGCCATTGAAGCGGCGTTAGGCGGCGCATTACAGAACATTGTTACCGAAACAGAAGAGGACGCAAGGGATGCCATTGGCTATCTGAAAAGGCGGAACCTAGGCAGGGCAACCTTTTTGCCTGTGACCGCCATCAAGGGCAGACCGCTTGAGGGCAGACAGGCGATTCTGGCGGAGGTTGGCGTGATTGGTACGGCGTATGAGCTGGTTTCGTTTGAGGAGAAATTCAGACAGCTTGCAATGTATCTCTTAGGGCGAATTCTGGTTGTGGAAAATCTGGACAAAGCGGTACAGCTGGCGAAAAAATATCGCCATCAGTATAAGCTGGTTACGCTGGAAGGGGATATTCTGAACCCCGGCGGCGCAATGACGGGTGGCTCACAGCAGAAAAAGGCACTGCATGTTTTCGGCAGGAGCAGAGAAATCCGTAGCGTGCAGGAGGCCTTGCAGACGGCAAACCGAACCATCACAGAGATGCGTGACAGGCTTGCGCTTGCAAATGAGGATTTGCAGGAGATTGAGCAGGAAACCGTTGAGAAAAAAATGGAGCTGCAAAGGGTCATGGTGACGCAAAGCAGTGACAGCGGCGAAAAGGAAAAAACACTGGCGGAGAAGCAGGAGGCTGCCGAAAGGCTTTCCCTTCTGGAGCTGGAGGAAAAGCAGCTGGCGGAGCAGACGGAAAATGCCGAGAAGGAAATTGCGGCACTGCGCGAAAGGGCGGCTTCCTCGGAAACGGCAATGGAAGCGGCAAATGCACAGCTGACTGCCTTTCAGGACAGCCTGACGGGCGGCAAGGAAGAAAAGGACATGCTGATGGAGGAGATTACGCAGAGGAAAATTGCGCTTTCTTCCATCGGGCAGAATGTATACAGCATGGAGGAAAAGCTGCTGCGTTTGCAGGAGGAGCAGAAAGCCCTCCGGACCGAGCAGAAAAAAGCAGAGGAGCAGGCGGCACTGTATGAAAAAAATACGGGTCTGCGGCTGGAGCAGCAGGAAGCCCTACAGCAGAGGGCGGCGGAACTGGAGCAGCAGGCGCAGACCGCACAAAGCTGCCTGAATGAAACGGCGGCAGAGAAGCAGGAAACTGCGGAAAAAGCCGCAAAAGCCGAGGAAACGGCGGCAGAATGGAAGGAAACGGCAAACAAGCTGGAGAATGAACAGCTGCGCATTTTGGCGAAAAAGGAAAAGCTGGAAGAAGAAAAGCAGCGCATTACCGCCCAGATGTGGGAGGAATACGAAATGACGCTGCGGATGGCGCAGGAATATACGGCAGGACTGCCACAGGAGCAGGAGCAGCTTTCCGTGAGGGAATGGAAAGGGAAAATCCGCGCACTGGGGGATGTGAATGTCGGCGCGATTGAGCAGTATAAGGAAGTAAAGGAGCGGTTTGAATTTCTGACGGCGCAGAGAGAGGATATTCTTGCGGCGGAGGAAAAGCTGCAGCAGATCATTGAGGAGCTTTCGATTTTGATGGAGCAGCAGTTCCGCGAGCAGTTCAAGGTGATTTCCGAGAATTTCAGCGAGGTATTCCGCGAAATGTTTGGCGGCGGCAGGGCACAGCTCAGGCTGACCGATGCGGCGCACGTTCTGGAATCCCCGATTGAGATTGTAGCACAGCCGCCCGGGAAAAATTTGCAGAACATGCAGCTGCTTTCCGGCGGGGAGCGTGCATTGACCGCGATTGCGATTTTATTTTCCATTCTGAAGATGAAGCCCTCTCCCTTCTGTATTCTGGACGAGATTGAGGCGGCGTTGGACGATGCGAATGTCAGTAGATATGCACAGTATCTGAAAAAATTTGCAGAGGAAACGCAGTTTATTGTCATTACCCACAGAAAGGGCACGATGGAGCATGCAGATGTGCTTTATGGCGTGACGATGCAGGAGAAGGGCATTTCCAAATTGATTTCCGTTGACTTTTCGGAGGCGGAAAAAAGTATTACAGCGTAAGAAAGAAAAGGAGACCGAATATGGGTTTATTTGATTTTTTTAAGAAGAAAGCCACGGAGGAGCAGCCGCAGACGGAGGAGCAGCAGGAAGGTGTTCTGGAGCTGGACGGCGTGGAAGTGGAAACAGACGCGCAGGAGGCGGATATTGTTCTGGATGTGGAGGATGGGCAGGATATGAATCGGGCTGTCCATGCAGTGATGGATGAGGAGGAAATCCAGATTGACCGCGCAGGAGAGGATATTCTGTATCGGGAGGATGCAGAGGAAGCGCCTGCGGAAGCGGAAATCGAGATTACCTTCGAGGACGCGGACGGAGAGGAAATCCTGACGGCGGAGGATGCGGCGGAGGCCGAAGCAGTTCTGGATGAGCTGACGGAGATTGCAGGGGAAATTCTTGCGGAAAAGCCCCTTGCGGAGGATGAGGTTATCGTTGCGACAGAGGACGGCGAGATTTTTACGGCGGACAATGATGCGGACGGCAAAGCCTTTGTAGAGGAGCTGGCGGACGAGGTTGCAGAGGAGCTGAATCAGGAGGAACCGACAGAGGAAGCACAGGAAACGCCTGCGGAGGAAAGTGCAGAGGAGGAAAAGCCTGCGAAGATGGGCTTTTTTGCGAAGCTGAAGGCGGGTCTGGATAAGACAAGAAAGAACATCCTTGGCGGTGTGGACGGCGTTCTGGGCGCGTTTACGAAGATTGACGAGGATTTGTTTGAGGAGCTGGAGGAAGCACTCATCATGGCAGATATGGGCGTGCAGACGACAATGGATATCGTGGAAAATCTGCGAAAAAGGGTTAAGAGAGAGCATGCGACCGACCCTGCGGTAATCAAGGATATGCTGATTGATGAGATTACGGCGATTTTGCAGGAGGGTGCGCAGGAGGACGAAAATCTGCCCTCTCCTTCCGTTCTGCTGGTCATTGGTGTGAATGGTGTCGGCAAGACAACGACCATCGGCAAGCTGGCGCATAATTTCAAGGAGGACGGGAAATCCGTGCTTCTGGCGGCGGCGGATACCTTCCGTGCAGCGGCAATCGACCAGCTGGAAATCTGGGGGGAACGCTCTGCAATTCCCGTTATCAAGCATGAGGAAAATTCCGACCCTGCGGCGGTGGTATATGACGCAGTGCATGAGGCAAGAAAGCAGAATACCGACCTTTTAATCTGCGATACGGCAGGGCGTTTGCACAACAAGAAAAACCTGATGGAGGAATTGAAGAAGATTGCGCGTGTTATCGAGAGAGAATACCCTGCGGCACACAGAGAGGTATATCTGGTGCTGGATGCCACAACGGGACAGAACGCACTGCAGCAGGCAAAGCTGTTCAAGGAAGTGACGGATATCACAGGAATTGTGCTGACAAAGCTGGACGGCACAGCCAAGGGCGGCATTGTGGTTGCAATTAAGAGCGAATTGCAGATCCCTGTACGCTATATCGGGGTCGGGGAAGGGATTCACGATTTGCAGAAATTTGATGCGGCTGAATTTGCAGGCGCATTGTTCGGAAGGGAGGCATAAGAGATGGCAGAGGAAAAGAAAATCGAAAATGCCGTTTATGAATATGATGTATTGGAGGAAAGAACGGAACGCCGCCCGGCGACAGTGACCCCCTATGAACGGGAAATCTGTCAGCACATGGAAGGGCTGTTTCCGCATCGTGTGACGAGAGTGTATCGGGAGATAGATTCCGAATTTCTGAGCGTGAATGTTTTCGTGATGAAAGCACCCACGAAGAAGGATTTTCATGTGCTGTATACCACAGGGATGAGCGCGATGCCGATGAAGCTGCCGCAGGAATTTCTGCCGAAATATAAGGATTTGGAGCGCGCGGAGCTGCTGCTGTTTCTGCCGGCGGAATGGGATATTCTGACAGGATACGAAACAGATGCGGATGTGCCTGACCGCCTTTGGTGGCCTGTACGGCTGATGAAATATTTGGCAAGATTTCCGCACGAATTCAAAACATGGCTGGGCTGGGGGCATACACTGCCGAATTCAGCCGATTGTGTGCCGTATGACGAAAGTACGAAGCTTTGCGGCGCGATGCTCGGAGCATTGCAGGAAAATATCAGCATGTTCCGTACGGAGGATGATACGCAGATTAACATGTACTGCGTGATTCCGCTGTATAAAGAGGAAATGGAGTACCAGAAAACTGCGGGCACAGAGGCGTTGATGCAGAAGCTTTCTGTACTGAACGGGTATGGGATGATTGTATTTCCTGACAGACCGAATGTCTGCGCAGAGGAAGAATAAAAGAAAAAGGCGTATGGAAAGATTTGAACCGAGCTGTTTTGTGCTGTCTGCACAAAATGACTCGGTTCAAAGTTTCTGTACGCCTTTCAAATATAGACCGGTTTTATCACCGGTGTGATTTAGATGTCATTCCTTGCGGTATGCCACAGGCTTCTGTGCCGCCTTTTGGATGGTGTTTTTTAATTCGTAATCCTCATATTTCAGGTCGGGAATTGCCTTCATGCGGTTTTGCCGTTCAACCAGAAATTCCATATACAGCAGTAAATCCGCCTTACTGTCCTCCTCCAGCAGGGTGTAATATCGACGAAATTCGTTGAACGCAGCGGTTTCGTCATCAATCACATAGGGATAGCGGATATCATTGACACCCAAAAGATAATCCATAGAGACATTGAAGATGGAGGCAATTTTTTTTAAATCGGAAATGGAGGGCTGGTTTCGACCGGATTCATAGTTTGCAATCGCTGTATAGCCATAGTTGAGCATTTCGCCTAACTTGACCTGTGTCAGCTTTTTTTCTTTTCTCAATGCTTTCAAGCGGTCTTTAAATTCCATGTCATACACCTCTCCTTTTATTTCTTTTATAGACAAAACCGAAAAAGTTTGCGCTTTTGGTCGGTTTTGGAAATGTATAAAGTATCCCCCAAATAACAATATTTATTATACGGATAAATTTTCACGGGGAAAAGGCTGAACCACAGATGCAATGAAAATCTTGATAAAAATTTGCGATGCGTGAAGTTGAGTGGTTTTTCTCAAAAAAAGCAAAAAATTTTTATTTTTTTGGAAAAATGTGAAGAAATTTATTGACATATATCAGAAATGGTGTTATATTCAAATCACATAAAACATATAAAAATACTATGATATATAAAGAGATTGAGAGGAGTATTCTTATGCCGACAAAATATTATTTTGATAATGCAGCAACAACACCCGTAAGGGAGGAGGTATTGCAGGAGATTCTTCCTTACTTTAGAGAATATTACGGCAATGCATCCAGCATTTACAGCATTGCGAAGGAAAGCAAAAAGGCACTGGAGGCAGCAAGGGCAAAGGTGGCGGCTGCGATTGGTGCGACACCCGATGAAATTTATTTCACAGCAGGCGGCTCCGAAAGCGACAATATGGCGCTGCGTGGCGTGGTAAACGCAAGCAAGAAAGAGAAAAAACATATTATTACAACAAAAATTGAACATCATGCGATTCTGCATACCGCAGAATTTCTGGAAACAAAGGGTGTGGATGTGACTTATCTGAGCGTAGACGAATTCGGGAAGATTTCTTTGGAGGAGCTGGAAAATGCCATCTGTCCGGAAACCGTTCTGATTTCCGTTATGTTTGCGAATAACGAAATCGGTACGATTCAGCCTATCGCAGAGATTGGCGAAATTGCGAAAAAGCATGGCGTTTTGTTCCACACAGATGCGGTACAGGCTGTCGGTCATGTACCCATTGATGTAGAAAAGCTGCAGGTTGATTTGCTGTCCATGAGTGGGCATAAGCTGGGCGCACCGAAGGGCATCGGCGCGATTTATATCCGTAAGGGAACAAGGATTTCTCCGCTGATTTTCGGCGGCGCACAGGAAAAGAAGCTGCGTGCGGGCACAGAAAATATTGCGGGTATTGTTGGTCTGGGCAAGGCTGCGGAGCTGGCAGTGGCTGAAATGGAGGAAACAACAAAGAAGCTGACTGCACTGCGGGATAAGCTGATTCATGGGATTTTGGAAAGCATTCCCGATAGTCGCCTGAACGGACACCCGACAGATCGTCTGCCCGGCAACTGCAACATTTCCTTCTCCTATATTGAAGGCGAATCCCTGCTGCTGCTGCTGGATGCACTGGGCATTGCGGCTTCCAGCGGTTCTGCATGCACATCCGGCTCTCTGGACCCTTCTCATGTGCTGATGGCGATTGGTTTGCCTCATGAGATTGCACATGGCTCTCTGAGACTGACAATAGACAGAGAAAACACGGAGGAGCAGGTAGACTTTATTCTGGAAAAATTGCCCGGTCTGGTACAGCGGCTGAGAGATATGTCTCCCGTTTATCCCGGCAAAAAGGCTTGATAGAAGAAAATCAGACATTTACTTTAGACATTCATATAAATCGGAACACTAAGGAGGAGTTTTGAAATGGAATATAGCGAAAAGGTAATGGATCATTTTATGAACCCAAGAAATGTAGGCGAAATTGAAAACGCAAGCGGCGTTGGACAGGTCGGCAATATGAAATGCGGCGATATCATGAAGGTATATTTGCAGATTGAGGATGGCAAAATCGTTGATGCAAAATTCAAAACCTTTGGCTGCGGTGCCGCAGTTGCGACAAGCTCCATGGCGACAGAACTTGTAAAGGGCAAGAGTATTCAGGAAGCATTGGAGGTAACCAATAAAGCGGTTATGGAAGCACTGGATGGTCTGCCTCCCGTAAAGGTACACTGTTCCTGTCTGGCAGAGGAGGCACTGCGTGCCGCTCTGTGGGATTATGCACAAAAGAACAATATCGTCATTGACGGACTGGAACCTCCCGTAAATGACGTTGACGAAAGACATCATCAGGCTGAATGATAGAAGCACCAAAGAAAAAGGAAACGAAATAGGACACAGAAGATAAAACTCATAAAAACTCAGAAATTTTCAAAAAACTCTCAAAAACTCATTTTATTACACCCCTCTAAACCAATAAAACGCCCCCTTTTCCATTCGGAAGAGGGGGCGTTTTTATGTAGAAGTTCCTTATTTCAAAAGGGACTCATAGCCCTGCAGGACAGCTGAGAGACCTTCTTCAAGGGTGCCGTTATTTTCTGCAATGGCTTCTGCCGCCGCGGTATAAAGGGGCAGGCGTTCCTGATAGAGCTTCTGCGCCGCCGCCTGATCGGGGGCGAGGGGTCTGCCGTTGCCCGTTTGGAGCAGGTCTGCATCGCGTTTCAGCCAGATGAGTCTGCCGTTGCGCTTGAGATATTCGACATTCAAGGGGTTTTTGATGATGCCGCCGCCTGTGGCAATGACGAGGTTATTCTGTGCGGAAACCTCATGGATGACCTTTGTTTCGATTTCACGGAAGGCAGGCTCTCCTTCCTTTGCGAAGAATTCGGCAATGGGCATTTTGATGCGCTCAATGATCAACTCATCGGTATCGACAAAGCCTTTGCCCAACTTTTCTGCCGCCCTTTTGCCAATCGTGCTTTTGCCGCCGCCGCTCATGCCAACCAGAACAAGATTGGAGCGTTCCTTCAGGAGAGGGGTGTTGATTTCGGCAATGCGGGCATCCTCCAGATGGGTATCCAGAAAAATTTCTACGGCATATTTTGCCTGTGCAACGAGCATTTCCAGACCGCCTGCGGCACGAATCCCGCGTTTTTCCGCCTCCAGAACAAGCTGGGTGCGCAGGGGGTTATAGACAACATCCGCAACGCCTTCGAGTGCGGTGAAGCGGTCTAAATCAATGGGACAATCATCGGATTTCGGATACATCCCGACAGGAGTGGTATTCACGATGATTTTTGCATCGGCATGATTTTTATAGCATTCTGCATAGGTGACGGTTTCCGGATATTCCTTATAATATACGGTGATAATTTCGGATGCACCCAATTCCTCCAGAACGGCAATGACAGCCTTGGACGCGCCGCCCTTGCCCAGAACCAATGCTTTTTTGCCGGCAACATCGATGCCGTTTTTCTGCAGGAGATAACGGAAGCCGTAAAAATCCGTATTATAGCCGCAAAGCCTGCCGTTTCTGTTGACAACCGTATTGACTGCGCCGATTCTCTGCGCACGGCTATCCACCTCATCCAGATAAGGGATAACCGTTTCCTTATAGGGAATGGTTACATTTAAGGCAGCAAACTGCTTTTCTCGCAGGAAAGCATCCAATTCATCTTTTGTTAAGGGAATCAGATCATAGGTATAATCCGCCAGCTGTTCATGAATGATTTTAGAAAAGCTGTGTCCCAGTTTTTCTCCGATTAGTCCGTATCTCATCAGAAAGTCACCTCGTATCTTTTGTATTTTCTATGGAACAATAGTTTCTCTCTATCTTAATGCAAATAAAGGATTTATGCAATCTCTTTTACAAAAGAAAAGATTAAAGTTTTTGTAATATTTTTCATTGTATTTTTGTGGTACAATAAATAAAATAAAAATCAAATGGGAAAACAAAGGAATCAGGTGAAAAAATGAATCGATTTTTGAAAAAAATATGCACCGGCATTTTATGCGGTGTGATTGGCGTGGTAAGCATCGGGGCGCAGGAGGCTTTTGCGGCAGATGCGCAGGAGATGCGTGCTGTCTGGATTTCGACGGTATACAGTGCGGACTACCCTTCTACAACGAATAATGCAGAAGCGCAGAAGAATGAATTTATTCAGAAGCTGGAGCAGGCGCAGGCGTTGGGCTTGAATACAGTTGTGGTGCAGGTGCGCCCGAAGGGGGATGCACTGTATCAGTCTGAGCTGAATCCATGGAGTGCTGTGCTGACAGGGACGCAGGGGACAAACCCCGGCTATGACCCGATGGCGTTCATGATTGCGGAAGCACACAAGCGTGGCATGGAATTTCACGCATGGATGAACCCTTACCGCATTACGACATCCGGAACGGATGTATCCGCACTTTCTGCGGACAACATGGCAAGAAAGCATCCGGACTGGATTCTGACCCACAACGGGGCAATGTATTATGACCCTGCGAATGAGGAGGTACAGCAGTACATCTGTGATACGGTAAAAGAGGTTGTGGAAAAATATGATGTGGATGCCATCCATTTTGATGATTATTTCTATCCTTCCAATTATCCTCTGCCTGAGGGCGAAACAAGGGAAGGCGCAGTGGCGCAGGAGCGCCGCGACAATGTGGATACGTTAATCAAAAAGGTATATCAGACGATTAAAAATACAAAAGCCTCTGTGAAATTCGGCATCAGCCCGATGGGAATTTGGAAAAACAGCACCTCTGACGAGGCGGGCTCCGCAACACGCGGCTCCGAAGGCTATTATACGGTTTACGGAGATGCGAAAAAATGGGTAGAAAAAGGCTGGGTAGATTACATTACACCGCAGATTTACTGGGAGCAGGGCAATGCCTATGCCGATTATGAGACACTGGTGAAATGGTGGAGCGACGTGGTTGAAGGGACTGACGTAAAGCTTTATATCGGACAGGGGATTTACAAGGATTCCGTTGCGAAGGAGATTGCACAGGAAATGCAGGTCAATGAAAAATACAACGTGGACGGCAGTATGTTCTTCAGTCTGCGGGATTTGCTGAACAACAGACAGGGCTGTGCGGATGCGGTGAAGGCGTATTATCAGACAGCGACAGCGCCCACTACCCCGACAGAGCCCACAGCACCGACTGTGCCTACCACCCCGACCGAACCGGAAGCACCTGTTACGATTGAAAAGAAATATGCCTACGCAGGCAGAGCAAAGGTAACGGTGAACGGCAAGGCGGTGGATTTCCAGACCTATACGATTGACGATTATACCTATTTTAAGCTGCGCGATGTTGCAGGTGCGGTAAATGGGACAGCGAAGCAGTTTCAGACTTACTGGGACGAAAGCAAGCAGGCGATTGAGCTGTTCCGCGGCGTGCCGTATTCCGCTTCCGCAAGCGGCGCAGCAGGCAAATATGGCGATACCTATGGCACAACCTCTACTGCAAAGCTATACTGCGACGGGGTAAAAAAGAGTGTGAGTGCCTATACCATCAACGATTATACCTATTACAAGCTGCGCGATCTGGCGAAGCTGCTGGATATGGGCGTGACATGGGAGGAAGGCTCGGCTACCATCGGTATCAACACCGCAAAAAGCTATCAGTAAGCCATTGACGGGTCGGAAGGAGAAAGAGATGTCCCTTTTTAAGAAATTGCAGGAAAAGAGAACGGCGGAGCGTGTGCGAAAATCCGAAAGGATGCAGGGCTTTACCATGCAGGCGGAATTGAGCGCGACCATTGTCAGCGTAAGGCTGTTGGACGGCACGGAAGCGGAAACGAGATTTCTGGTGGAATATGCCAACGGCGAGAAGAAGGAGGAAGCTGTTAAGAATGACAGTGAAAGATTTCGGGAGCTGAGCATGTATTTGGGCTAAAGGAAATTTCTTGCACGATTCCGGAGCACTGCGAGGGAATTTTCTGAAAAAGCCTTGCAAACAAAGGAAAGAAGTGGTATAGTAATACAAAGTAATGATTATAAACGTTGGTGAAAAGAGTGGGTAGAACAACCCGCTCTTTGTTATTGTAGGGGGGAAGCCCCATCGGATTTTTGTAAGACGGAAAAAGAAAAACGAAAAAGAGGTGTAAAAATGGCGAAACCAAACAATACAGAAGCAAAGGTGCTGCCCATTCTGGAGCCGATTATTGCAGAAAAGGGGCTGGAGCTGGTAGATTTGGAATTTGTAAAGGAAGGCGTAAACTGGTATCTGCGTGTTTATATTGATAAGGACGGCGGTGTAAATATTGATGACTGCGAAGCGGTCAGCCGTGCGCTTGAGGTGAAGCTGGATGAAAAAGATCCCATCGAGCAGGCCTATATTTTGGAGGTAAGCTCCCCTGGTATCGACAGACCGCTGAAAAAGGATGCGGATTTTGTGAAATATCAGGGAGAAATCATTGATGTGAAGCTGTATAAGGCGCAGGACGGCAGCAAGCAATATCAGGGCAAGCTGCTGGGTCTGGAGAATGGTGTGCTTTCCATCGAGGAGGAAAACGGAACGATTGTGAAATTTGAACAGAAGGATATCGCCAGCGTGAGATTGGCAGTTATTTTTTAAGCTAAGGGAGGAATTTGGAAAATGGACAGTAAAGAATTTTTGGATGCGCTGAATCTGGTTGCAAAGGAAAAGGGCATTGATAAGGAAGTTGTATTTGAGGCAATCGAGGCATCCTTGGTTTCTGCATGCAAGAAAAACTTCGGCACAAGCCAGAATATTAAGGTGGTTATCGACAGAGAATCCGGCAATGTTGCTTGCTATGCGCAGAAAACCGTTGCAAGCCCTGTGGAAGATCCGCAGCTGGAAATCTCTCTGGAAATGGCAAGAGTGCTGAACCCCAACTATGTGGTTGGTGATGTGGTGGATCTGGAGGTAACACCGAAGGACTTCGGCAGAATTTCCGCACAGACCGCAAAGCAGGTGGTGGTACAGAAATTCCGTGAGGCAGAAAGAGAAATTCTCTTTAACCAGTACATTACAAAGGAAAGAGAGGTTGTAACTGCCATCGTACAGAGAAAGGAACGCAGAAATGTTATCGTGCAGATGGGCAAGATTGATGCGATTCTTTCCGCAAACGAACAGATTCCCGGCGAACAGTATAACTTCATGGATCGCATTAAGGTGTATGTGCTTGAGGTAAAGCAGACCACAAAGGGTCCTCAGATTTTTGTTTCCAGAACACATCCAGAGCTGGTAAAGCGTCTGTTTGAGCAGGAGGTGCCCGAAGTACATGACGGCACAGTGGAAATCAAGAGCATTGCAAGAGAAGCCGGAAGCAGAACAAAGATTGCCGTTTATTCCAAGAATGAAAACGTGGATGCACTGGGTGCCTGTGTTGGGCAGAACGGCTACCGTGTCAATGTAATCGTAAGCGAGCTGGGCGGCGAAAAGATTGATGTTATCAACTGGAGTGAGGACCCTAAGGAATTTATTGCGGCAGCACTCAGCCCCTCTAAGGTTCTGGAGGTTGCACTGAACGAAGCAGAGCAGAGCGCGAAAATCGTGGTGCCCGACCATCAGCTTTCTCTGGCAATCGGTAAGGAAGGACAGAATGCAAGACTTTCCGCAAAGCTGACAGGCTGGAGAATCGATATCAAGAGTGAAACACAGGCAAGAGAAACAAACTTCTTAGCAGAAGACCCCGTAACGGAAGAAGCGGCGGAGGAAACAACGGCAGAAGAAGCAGCAGAAGCAGCAGATGAGGCTGTAGAAGCAGCAGAGGAAGATGTACAAGCGACAGAGGAAACGGCAGAAGGCGAAGCAGAAGCGTAAGAGGGAGGAGAGTATATGAAGCAAAGAAAAGTACCTCTCAGAAAATGTACCGGCTGTCAGGAAATGAAAAATAAAAAGGAGCTGATTCGCATTGTACGAAATGATGCAGGCGAATTTGCCTTAGACCGTACGGGAAAGCTGCCCGGACGCGGTGCATATATCTGTCCCAATGCGGAATGTCTGGCGAAGGCGCAGAAATCCAAGGGGCTGGAGCGCTCCTTTAAGGTGTCCGTGCCGAAGGATGTGTATGAGCAGCTGCTTCAAGAATTGGAGAAACAGACCAATGAATAAATTTTTTTCCCTTCTGGGGCTTTGCAAGCGGGCAGGAAAGCTTGTTGCAGGCGAGGTGGCCGCAGAACAGGCGGTGCGTAAAAAACAGGCATATCTGCTCATTTTAGCGCAGGATGCATCGAAGAATACAAAAAAGAAATTTACAAATTCCGCAGTGTATTATGAACTGCCTCTGGCAGAAATCGGAACCAAGGAAGAACTGGGCAGAGCCATTGGCGCAGAAATGCGCTCCATTATTGCGATTACAGAAAAGGGCTTTGCAAAAAAACTGAAAGAGCTTGCGGATGATAATATAGAGAATAGAACGAAGGTCGGTGAAGGCTGATTTTCGAGAAAGACGAGGTGTTGTGGAATGTCCAAAATCAGAATTTATGAACTGGCAAAGCAGCTTGGCGTTGCCAATAAAGACTTAGTAGCAAAAATCAACAGCATCGGCATTGAAGCAAAAAGCCACATGGCAATGCTGACAGAGGAAGAAGCCGCAAAGGTGACGGCGTTATATCAGCCGAAGAAGGAAGAGCCCAAAAAGGATGCACCGAAAAAGGATGCACCCAAGCAGAACCAGCCCAAGCAGAATCAGCCGAAGCAGAATCAGCCGAAGCAGGATGGGCAGAAAAAGGAAAATGACCGCAGACAGGACGGCAACAGACCTGCGCAGAAGAAGGACAACAGAAACGAAGGCAGAAGCAACGAAAGCAGAAGCAACGAAAGCAGAAACGAAAACAAGCAGGGCAAGGGCAATAATAACAATAATAATAACAAGCAGGGCGGTCAGAATAACAAGGGCGCACAGCAGCAGGGCAAGAAGGACAACAATAAAGGCAAGGACAAAAAAGACAAAAAGGGCAACAAGAACGGTCAGAAGGTAAGAGAAAATCCCATGGAGCGCAGAAGACGTGAAATGGAGGAGGAAGCAGCACTGATGGCAGAGCTGGCGGCACTGGAGGCGGAGGAAGCAAACGCAGATCCCGTTATCAAATATATTCCCGAAAGCATTACCGTAAAGGATCTGGCTGAGGTTCTGGGCAAAAAAGGCTCCGATCTGGTTATGAATCTGATGAAAAAGGGCAAAATGCTTGCCATCAATGCAACACTGGATTTTGATACCGCGGCTTCTATCGCAGAGGAATACAACGTGATTCTGGAGCAGGAGGAAGAAAAGGATATCATGGAAGAAGCCTTTGGCGCAGAGGAGGAAGAGGATGAATCCAAGCTGGAGGAAAGACCTCCTGTTGTTGTTGTAATGGGGCATGTTGACCACGGCAAAACCTCTCTGCTGGATGCCATTCGTCATTCCAGCGTAACAAAGGGCGAAGCAGGCGGCATTACACAGCATATCGGTGCATACACCGTTCAGATTGACGGCAAGCCCATTACCTTCCTGGATACCCCCGGTCACGAGGCATTTACAGCAATGCGTATGCGTGGCGCGCAGATTACAGATATCGCGATTCTGGTTGTTGCGGCGGATGACGGCGTAATGCCCCAGACGGTAGAGGCAATCAACCATGCGAAGGCAGCAGGCGTTGAAATCATCGTTGCCATCAACAAGATGGATAAACCCTCCGCAAACCCTGACCGTGTAAAGCAGGAGCTGACAGAATACGGTCTTCTGGCAGAGGACTGGGGCGGTACAACCGTTTGTGTTCCTGTATCTGCACACACGAAGGAAGGCATTGACAACCTGCTGGAAATGATTATTCTGACAGCGGAAATGAAGGAGCTGAAGGCAAACCCCAACAAGAAGGCGAGAGGTGCTATCATCGAAGCACAGCTGGATAAGGGACGCGGCCCTGTTGCAACCGTACTGGTGCAGAGCGGCACCCTGCGTGTGGGCGATCCTGTGGTTGCAGGCCCTGCATACGGGAAAATCAGAGCGATGACAGATGATAAGGGCAGACGCGTGAAATCCGCAGGCCCTTCCACTCCTGTTGAGATTCTGGGGCTTTCCGAGGTTCCTGCGGCTGGTGACAGCTTCTATGTAGCGGCAAACGAAAAGCAGGCAAGACAGCTTGCGGAAAGCGTTATCGCAAAGAACAGAGAAACACTCATTAGCCAGACACCCCAGAAGGTATCTCTGGATGATCTGTTCAACCAGATTCAGAGCGGGAACATGAAGGAGCTGGGGATTATTGTAAAGGCGGACGTACAGGGCTCTGTAGAAGCAGTGCGTCAGTCTCTGGAAAAGCTGACAAACGAGGAGGTACGCGTGCGCGTGATCCATGGCGGCGTTGGTGCGGTTACGGAAAGCGATGTGCTTCTGGCATCTGCATCCAATGCGATTATCATCGGCTTCAACGTGCGTCCTGAGCCTGCGGCAAAGGCGTTTGCGGATGAGGAAAAGGTAGATATCCGTCTGTATCGTGTTATCTATAACGCAATCGAGGATATTCAGGCTGCCATGAAGGGGATGCTTGACCCCATTTACGAAGAAAAGGTTCTGGGCCATGCAGAGGTACGCCAGATCTTTAAGGCATCCGGCGTTGGTACGATTGCCGGCAGCTATGTAAAGGACGGTAAATTCGTGCGAAATTGTCAGGTTCGTATCGTGCGTGACGGCATCGTTGTGTACGAAGGCGATCTGGAAAGCCTGAGACGCTTCAAGGATGACGTAAAAGAGGTTGCAGCAGGCTATGAATGTGGTCTGGTGTTCAAGAAATTCAATGATGTGAAGGAGGGCGACTGGATCGAAGCCTTCACCATGGTAGAGGTACCTCGCTAATTTTGAAATAAAAGGTGAGAGATTATGAAAACAAATAACAGACTTTCTCGCATCAATGACGAGATTATGAAGGAGCTTTCCCAGATTATCCGGGCAGAGCTGAAGGACCCCCGTATTGGTGTGATGACAAGCGTGATCCGTGTGGAAACGACGCAGGATTTGAAATACTGCAAGGTTTATGTTTCCGTACTGGGTGACGAGAAGGATAAGGAAAATGTAATGAAGGGGCTGCAGAACGCAGGCGGCTTTATTCGCCGGCTGATTGCGCAGAGAATTAACCTGCGCTATACCCCTGAGCTGCGCTTTAAGCTGGATGAATCCGCAGAATATGCCATCCACATGGATGAATTGTTCAGCAAAATTGATAAGGAACGCAAGGAAAGAGATGCAGAATGAAAAAGGCAAACAACTCTTTTGATGAAATCATGGAATGGGTTCTGTCGGCGGAAACGATTGCGCTGGCAGGACACACCAACCCCGATGGGGATGCCATCGGTGCCTGTCTGGCACTCGGCGGCGCACTGGAAAAGGCAGGGAAGCAGGTGCAGGTCATTCTGGAAAAATACGCGGATAAATATCAGCTGATTCCAAACGGGCATCTGGTCTGTGCGGCAGAGGATGCAAGGCTTCCTGAGCTGTTTCTCGCACTGGACTGCGGTGACGAGGGGCGCTTGGGGGAGGCGGCGGAAATTTTCCGCAGGGCGGCAAAGAAAATCAATATTGACCACCACGAAAGCAATACCTATTTCGCAGAGCTGAATTATGTGGCGGCGAAGGCCTCCTCGACGAGCGAAATTATTTTCCGTATGCTGGAGGGCAGGCTGCCCATCACGGCGGCAGAGGCGGCAGGGCTTTATGCCGGACTGATTTATGATACGGGCGGCTTCCGTCATTCCTCCACCTCTCCCGAAACCATGCGGATTGCAGGGGTCTTGATGGGGTACGGGATTCCCTTTACGGAGATTTATAACCGCTTTTTCGACAGCCGCAGCTTTTCGGAATTAAAGCTGATGGGCAGAGCCCTGAGCAATGCAGAGCTGCTGTTTGGCGGCGATGTGGTCTGCTCTCAGATTACGGCGGCGGAGATTACGGAGCTGGGCGGCAGCAGTAAGGAGCTGGATGCCATCATCAATTATCTGAAGGGAGTTTTGGGCGCAAAGGTGGCCTGCTTCTTCTATGAAAAGACGGAAACGGATGTAAAGGGCAGCTTCCGCGGCAATGACGGCTATGATGTATGCGCATTGGCGCAGAAATTCGGTGGCGGCGGTCATGTGAAGGCGGCAGGCTGTACCATTTCCGCACCGATTGCCGGAGCGAAGGAAATGGTTCTGGCAGAGGTGGAAAAAATGCTGTAAAAAAGAATTTAAGGAGGTACTGTTTTTTGGACGGTATTTTCAATATTTACAAAGAAAAGGGATTCACCTCCCATGATGTGGTTGCGATTGTGCGCAGAACCATTCACATGAAAAAGGTGGGACATACCGGCACGCTTGACCCCGATGCGGAGGGCGTTCTGCCGGTCTGCGTGGGGAAGGCGACCAAGCTTTCGGATGTCATCATGGATGGCAGAAAAAGCTACCGCGCCATGCTCCGCTTAGGCATTACCACAACGACGGAGGACGCTTCGGGCGAGGTTCTGGAGACGAAGGCGGTTGTGTTTGATGAGGAAAAAATCCGCGCGGCTGTGGTAGCCTTTATCGGCAGACTGGAGCAGGTGCCGCCGATGTATTCCGCAGTGAAGGTGAATGGGAAAAAGTTGTATGAGCTTGCCAGAGAGGGCAAGGAGATTGCGCGAAAGGCGCGCACCATTGAGGTGTATGATATTCGGATTCGCAGATTCCTGCCGCCCGACAGAGTGGAGATGGACATTGACTGCTCGAAGGGGACATATATCCGCACGCTTTGCGCCGATATCGGCAAGGCGCTGGGCTGCGGCGGACACATGGCGGAATTGCTGCGGACAGCAACGGGCAGCTTTTCTCTGGAAAACGCCATAAAGCTGGATGATTTGAAGGCACTGGCGGAGCAGGAGAGAGCAGAGGAGGCACTGCTGACGATGCAGGAGGCACTCAGAGACTTTCCCGTGATAAAAATTGCGGAAGGCTCGACCAAGCTGCTCTATAACGGCGGAAAAATACAGGAAAAATATTTTACAAAGCAGCCGAAGGCATTGCAGGAGGATGAAATCGCAGCGGTTTACGATTTTGAGAATCATCTTGTTGGACTGTATACGCTGAAAAAAGAAGAAACGAATTTTTACATCAAACCGTTTAAAATGCTGGTATAAAGCAAGGATTTTTATACTTGTAAAAGGAGTAAAAAAATGGAACATATTACTGACACGCGAATTGAGCAGAGCGAGCCGACGGCTGTGACTCTGGGGAACTTTGATGGTCTGCATCAGGGGCATCGTTCGCTGATCAATCTGACAAAACAATTTGCGGAGGAGGAGGGGCTGAAAAGCGTGGTATTTACCTTCTCTCCCCACCCGATGTTTGTCTTTCAAAGAAAAGAAGATTTTGCCTTAATCGTTGACCCTTCGGAAAAGAAATTCCAGATGGAGCAGATGGGCATTGATATTTATATTGAATATCCCTTTGATATGAACTTTGCGGCAATGGACCCTGAGGACTTTGCAGTGAAGCTGATTTTTGAAAAGCTGAAATGCCAGGTGCTGGTGGTCGGAGAGGATTACCGCTTTGGCAAGGGCGCGGCAGGCAATTATGAAATGCTGAAGCGTCTTGGTGCAGAGCGCGGCATTAAGGTTATCGGTGTGCCGAAGGTGCTGCATGGGGACGAGAGAGTCAGCTCCTCCCGTATCCGCAGGTGCCTTCTGGAAAAGAATCTGGAAGAAGCAAACCGGATGCTGACGGTGCCTTATTTCATCCTTGGCACAGTAAAGGAAGGGAAAAAGCTGGGCAGAACCATCGGCTTCCCGACGGTAAATATCGAGGCGCATCCGCTCAAGCTGTTCCCGCCCAATGGTGTCTATGCAACAAAAACCTTATATAAGGGGAAATATTATTACGGTGTGACCAATATCGGCAAAAACCCCACCGTAAACGGCACAGTGAAGATTGTGGAAACATATTTACTGGATTTTAATGAAATGATTTACGGCGAACAGCTACAGACATTTTTCTATAAATTCCTGCGCAGTGAGCAGAAGTTCCCAAGCGTGGAGGAGCTGCAAAGGCAAATTGCGATCAATGCGGAGCAGGCGAGAGCCTATTTTCACTCTGCGGAGTATGCGCATTGGAGAAGCGAGCAGGAAAAATAAAAGCGTGAAAATCGGAAAAAAGCCTGCTTTTCTTGGGAAACTTGCGTAATTTCCTTGAATTTTCCTTGCAAAGATGGGCTTCGTATGGTAATATACTAATGTTGTAAAACCGAGACTCAGTTTCCGGACACTCCGACCATTACTTAGTCTTTGGGGATACAGAAATAAAAAAACATAAGGTTTTTAAGGAGGAAAACAACAATGGCAGCAACAATTAACAAACAGGAAATCATCGCAAAATACGGCAGAACACCTAACGACACAGGTTCTCCCGAAGTTCAGATCGCACTGCTGACAGCAAGAATCTCTCTGCTGACAGACCACCTGAAAATGCACAAGAAGGATCACCACTCCAGACGTGGTCTGCTGAAAATGGTTGGTCAGAGAAGAGGCCTGCTGAACTACCTGAAGGAAATCGATATCGAAAGATACCGTGCAATCATTGCAGAACTGGGTCTGAGAAAGTAATTTACAGATGACAGAAAAAGGGAGGAGCCAATCCTCCCTTTCTTTTTAAAAAGCAAGAAACGAGTAGGAGGCACTATAGATTTCCAACTTTTTTTGCAAGAAGGGACAGGCTTGCAGGCGAAGTTGAAGATCTATGGTGCGAAAAAACGACATTCAAGAAAAGGAGAATGATTATGTTTAGAAGCTATTCCATGGAACTGGCAGGCAGAACACTGACAGCTGAAATCGGCAGAGTGGCAGAGCAGGCAAACGGCGCATGCTTAATGCGTTACGGCGATACAACCGTTCTGGTAACTGCAACTGCATCCGATAAGCCCAGAGAAGGGATTGATTTCTTCCCTCTGAGCATTGATTACGAAGAAAGACTGTATTCCGTTGGTAAAATTCCCGGCGGCTTTATCAAAAGAGAGGGCAGACCCTCCGAAAAGGCGGTTCTGACAGCAAGATGTATCGACAGACCTCTGCGTCCTCTGTTCCCCAAGGATTACAGAAATGACGTTGCTATCGTTGCAACTGTTATGTCCGTAGATCAGGACTGCGCACCTGAGGTTCTGGCAATGATTGGTGCTTCCTTGGCACTGAATATTTCCGATATTCCCTTTACAGATCCCGTGTCCTCTGTGAATATCGGCTACTGTGACGGCGCACTGGTGGTAAACCCCACAGCAGCGCAGAGAGAAACAACCAGACTGAACCTGACCGTTTCCTCCAAGGAGGATAAGGTTATGATGATTGAGGCAGGCGCGGATGAAATCCCCGATGCACTGATGATGGAGGCAATTCATCTGGCATTTGATACCAACCTGCAGGTTGTAAAATTCATTCAGGAAATTACAGCAAAAGAGGGCAAGGAAAAAGCACCCTACACAGAATATGTAATTCCTGAGGATGCATATCAGCTGGTAACAGGCTTTATCACAGATGCAAGAATGGAGGATGCCGTTTTTGCGGAGCTGAAGCAGGACAGAGATGCAAAGATTAAGACGCTGACCGAGGAGGTTACAGAAGCCCTGACAGAACAGCTGACAGCAATGGTTGGCGAAGAAACGGATATTGACGCACTGATTGGTGATATTATTTATAAATTCCAGAAAATGACGGTAAGAAGAATGATTCTGAGAGACCACAAGCGTCCCGATGGTCGTGGCATTGAAGAAATCAGAAAGCTGTCCGCAGAGGTAGACGTTCTGCCTCGTGTGCATGGCTCCGCGCTGTTCTCCAGAGGACAGACACAGGCACTGACTGTAACCACATTGGGGGCAATCAGCGAAGGACAGAGATTGGATGGTCTGGATACAAACGAAACAGGCAAGAGATACATCCATCACTATAACTTCCCCGGCTTCTCCGTTGGGGAAGCAAAAACCTCCAGAGGCCCCGGCAGACGTGAAATCGGGCATGGCGCACTGGGCGAAAGAGCATTGCTGCCCGTTATCCCCAGTGAGGAGGAATTCCCTTACGCAATCCGTCTGGTTTCCGATATTTTAAGCTCCAACGGTTCTACCTCTCAGGCATCCATCTGCGGCTCCACGCTGTCCCTGATGGCGGCAGGTGTTCCCATCAAACGTCCTGTTGCAGGTATTTCCGTAGGTCTGGTAACGGGCGAAAACGATGATGATTTCATCGAAATTACAGATATTCAGGGCGTTGAGGACTTCTTTGGCGATATGGACTTTAAGGTTGCAGGGACAAGCGAGGGTATCACAGCCATCCAGATGGATATGAAGATTCACGGCTTGACCTTCCCTATGATTGAGCAGGCATTTGCGCAGACAGGCAGAGCAAGAGATTACATTCTGAATGAGGTTATGCTGAAGGCAATCGCAGAGCCCAGAAAAGAGCTTTCTCCTTACGCACCGAAGATTGCACAGATGCAGATTGATGTGGAAAAAATTGCTGAGGTTATCGGCGCAAGAGGTAAGGTTATCAAGAAGATTGTGGAGGAATCCGGCTGTGAAATCGATACAGAGGATGACGGCATCATCTACATCAAGGGCATTGACCCCGCAGGTATCCAGATGGCAAAGGATATGATTACCGCAATCGTTTCCGATCCCGAACCAGGCACGATTTATCAGGGGACTATCACAAGATTGATGGCCTTCGGCGCATTTGTTGAAATCGCACCCGGCAAGGAAGGGTTGATTCATATTTCCAAGATTTCCAACAAGCGTGTGGCAAAGGTTGAGGACGTTCTGGCTGTTGGCGATAAGGTTTCTGTGAAGCTGATGGAAATTGACAAGCAGGGCAGACTGAACTTCTCCATGAAGGATGCCATGGAAGCAGAAGAAAACAAATAAGATTTGAAATAAAATAGCAGTAAAACGCAGGCAGGGGCTGTTTGCAGGTGTAAGCCTGTAAACCTCCTGCCTTTTTTATCAGGCGCAGAGAGAAATTTTATCGGAAAGAGGATGGAAAAGACTGCATAAAAACAGAATTTTTTCTCATGATAGAAACAGAAAGCTGATTTAGGAGAGATGGTATGGTTACAATCAGAACACTGGACAACGGCATAAAGGTCGCACTGGAATCCATTTCCTATGTCCGCAGCATTTCCTTCGGGATATGGGTGAAAAACGGCTCCCGAAATGAACTGCCGCAGGAAAACGGTGTGTCGCATTATATTGAGCACATGATGTTCAAGGGGACGAAAAGCCGCACGGCAAGGCAGATTGCGGAGGAAATGGATGCGCTCGGCGGGCAGATTAACGCATATACCACGAAGGAATATACCTGCTATCATACCCGTGTGCTGGATAAGCATATTGACCGCGCATTGGATGTGATGAGTGATATGCTGCTGCATCCCTTGATTGCACAGGAGGAGGTGCAGAAGGAGCGCAATGTGATTACAGAGGAAATTTATATGTACGACGATGCGCCGGAGGAGCTGGTACATGATGCTTTGCAGGATGCCATCTGGCGCGATACTTCTCTGGGGATGCCGATTCTGGGGACGGAGGAAACGATTGCTGCCTTTGATGCGGATTTCATTCGGGCGTATTATGAACGGAATTATCATCAGGAAAATATCGTGCTTTCTGTGGCAGGCAATTTTGAGGAGAAGGAAATGCTTGGGAAGCTGAATGAAAAGCTGGGCAGATGGAAACGGGAAACGCCCTTTGTGCAGTATGATACCCATGCGGCGTATCAGATTTCCTGCGTGGAGAAGGAAAAGGACATTGAGCAGGTGCATGTCTGCCTTGCCTTTCCCGGACTGACCAGAGAGCATCCGCAGAAATATGCACTGGCAATTTTCAATACGCTTTTCGGCGGCGGCATGAGCTCGCGCCTGTTTCAGAAAATCCGAGAGGAAAACGGGCTGACCTATTCCATCTACAGCTATACGACTGCCTTTGCGGATACGGGCGTTTTCACGATTTGCGCGAGCATGAACCCCAATCAGACGGAGCGGGTGTTTGAGCTGATTGCAGAGGAGCTGAAGGAGGTGACAGCGGAAGCCTTCCCGAAACAGCTGATTGCGGTGACGAAGGAGCAAATGATTTCCAATTTCATCATCGGGACGGAAAGCACGCTGAACCGCATGACCTCGGCGGGGGCCTCTCTGCTTCTGCGCGGAGAGGTGCAGGAAACAGAGGAAGTGATTGCAAAAATCGAGGCAGTGACGGCGGCGGATGTGCTTGCGGCGGCGAGAGCAGTGCTCGACACTGAGAAAATCAGCTATTCCGCAGTGGGCAACCTGAAGGGAAATGACTTCGGCGCGCTGGTGGAAAAGTTTTTTAAATAAAAAAGGCACTCCTTAGAAATACTATAGATACGGATTTATCCCGAATTTTTTGTATTAAGGAGGAATTATCATGAAAGCAACAAATATAATTGCGCTGACCTTAGTGGTTATCGGTGCGCTGAACTGGGGATTGATTGGATTTTTTGGCTTCGATTTAGTCACAACCCTGTTCCATGGAAGCCTGTTCTGGCTGGCAAGAGTGATTTTTGCGCTGGTCGGCTTGTCCGGTCTGTGGTGCCTGACGCTGTATCATAATGTTGGGCAGGAGCCGCAGATGAAAATGACAAAGCAATAAAAGCAACAAAGGAAAAAGCGGGCAGTTCTGCCCGCGGTACATACAAAAGGGAAAGAAGAAAAGGAGTGAAGGAATATGCGTTTTACAAAAATGCAGGGCTGTGGGAATGACTATATTTACATAAACTGCTTCAAAGAAAAGGTGGAAAATCCCGAAAAGCTGGCAATCGCCATGAGTGAGCGCCATTTTGGGGTTGGTTCTGACGGGCTGGTGCTGATTATGCCTTCCGAAGCTGCGGATTTCCGCATGAGAATGTTTAATCTGGATGGCTCGGAGGGGAAAATGTGCGGCAACGCTTCTCGTTGTGTCGGCAAATATGTTTACGAAAGAGGACTGACGGAGAAAACAACGGTGGCACTGGAAACATTGGGCGGCATCAAGATTTTGCAGCTGCATGTAAAGGATGGCATTGTGGAAAGCGTAACTGTGGACATGGGTGAGCCTGTGCTGGAGGCGGCAGAAATCCCCGTTCTGAGCGACAAGCATCCTGTTATCGGTGAAACAGTGGAAATTCTGGATCGGAAATTTGATTTTACCTGCGTTTCCATGGGAAATCCTCATGCGGTTACCTTTGTGGAAAACGTGATGGAATACCCCATTGAGAAATACGGCAGAGTATCCGAATGCCATCCCATTTTCCCCGACAGGGTGAATACGGAATTTGTGGAAATCGTGGATGACAGCCATGTGAAGATGCGTGTCTGGGAGCGCGGCAGCGGCGAAACATGGGCATGCGGCACAGGAGCGAGCGCAACGGCGGTAGCCTGCGTGCTGAACGGCAAAACAGACAGAAAAGTAGATGTAGAATTGATTGGCGGCACATTGACCATTGAATGGAATGCAGAGGACAACCATGTTTATATGACGGGGCCTGCGGAGTTTTCCTTCGATGGGGAATGGCTGCGGGAGGTATAAGATGGCGAAGGAGTTACACGAGCTGAATGAGCTTGAGGAGAGAGTCATTCTGGTTGCGGTGGAGATGGACGAGAGAAGCAGCCGCTCTGCGATGGATACGGATGCGTGTCTGGATGAGCTGGAGGAGCTGGTAAAAACCGCAGGAGCGACGGCGGTGGCACGCTCTGTGCAGAAAAGGGAAAGGATTCACCCCGGTCATTACCTTGGTACAGGGAAAATTGAGGAGCTGAAGGCAATGCTTTTGGCGTATGATGCAACAGGGATTGTCTGCGATGATGAGCTTTCTCCCGCACAGCTGCGGAATCTGGAGCAGATGCTCGGTACAAAGGTGATGGACAGAACGATTGTGATTCTGGATATTTTTGCGGCAAGAGCCTTATCGGGCGAAGGGAAGATTCAGGTGGAACTGGCACAGCTGAAATATCGCCTTTCCCGATTGACAGGAATGGGCGCATCCATGTCCCGTCTGGGCGGCGGCATTGGTACAAGAGGCCCCGGGGAAAAGAAGCTGGAAACAGACAGACGCTACATCAAGGAGCGAATTGCGGAGCTGAATAAGGATGCGCAGGAAATTCGCACACACAGAGAGCTGCTTCGTGCGCAGAGAAGCAAAAAGGGGACACCTGTGATTTCTCTGGTGGGCTATACGAACGCAGGGAAATCCACGATTCTGAACCGACTTTCCGATGCAGGCGTTCTGGCGGAGGATAAGCTTTTTGCAACATTGGATACAACCACAAGAAAAATTGAACTGCCGGGCGGCTCGGAGGTTTTTCTGACGGATACGGTAGGCTTTATTCAGAAGCTGCCGCATCATCTGGTGCAGGCGTTCCGTGCAACACTGGAGGAATTGCAGTATGCAGATATTCTGCTGCATGTTGTAGATGCTTCGGATGCAAACCGGGCGGAGCATATCGAGGTGGTATATGATACGCTGCGGTCGCTTGGGTGTGAGGATACTCCTGTGATTACGGTCTTTAATAAGATGGACAGAGAGGTGGAGCTGCCCTTGCCGATGGATACCATGGCGAGAGATATCGTGCAGGTTTCTGCACAGAATGGGGACGGCATGGATGTGCTTTTGGAGCGGGTGGAAAAGCTGCTGCAAAGCTTCCGCAAATCCATTACGGCGCTTGTGCCTTACACAGAGGGCAGTTTAATCGGGTGGATTCACGGCAGATGCGAAATTATCCGCGAGGAACACACAGGCGAGGGTGTTCTGCTGGAGGTTTATGTGGATGAGGAATCTGCCAACAGACTGGAAAAATTTAAAGTGAATGAATAATAGAAACGGCTTCGTACAAAATGTACGAAGTTTTTTCTTTTTTTTAGAATAGATTAAGAAAATTGTAAGAAAAGGGGTATTTTTTTTGTAACAACTCTATGGTACTATAAATTTACATTAAAATTCGATTAAAAGGATAGGAAAATCCTTTGAGAGGGGAGGAATGTCCGTGACGGAAAACATCATTCGTATCCGAAATGTGACGAAGGTATTTCAGATGGGGAGTGAGTCCATTCATGCGGTGGATAATGTATCGCTGAATATCCATAAGGAGGAGGTCTGCTGTCTGTTCGGGAAATCCGGTTCGGGCAAATCAACACTGCTGAACTTGATTGCAGGGCTGGAAAAGCCGACAGAAGGAAGGATTTTGTTTCACAATAAGCACATCGAACGGATGAATGAGGATCAGCTTGCTGATTTCCGCAGACAGTATGTCGGGTTTGTGTTTCAGTCCTATCATTTATTGTCGACATTGACAGCGCTGGAAAATGTGACTTTGCCTCTGATTTTCAAGGGCGTTTCCGTAAAGGAGCGAAATGAGCAGGCAATGGAGATGCTTGAGGCGGTCGGTCTGGCGGACAGAGCAAATCACAAGCCGTTTGAGATGAGCGGCGGTCAGCAGCAGCGCGTCAGCATTGCAAGAGCATTTGTTAACCGCCCGCCTGTGGTGTTTGCGGATGAGCCGACAGGCAATCTGGATACAAAAACAACCTATGAGATGATGGATTTGATTACGGGTATGGCACAGAAAAATCATCAGACACTTGTCATTGTTACCCACGATCAGGAGCTGGCAGAATATGCAGACCGTATCGTGGTGCTACAGGATGGAAAGATTGAGAAGATTCAGAAACGGATACGGGAAAAAAAGGAGAATGTGTATGAATAAGAAATGGTTGCGACGCATACTGGCAATGGCAATGGTGTTTTCTCTTGCGGCAGGCTCGTGGGTAACGGGCTATGCGGATGACGGGGAAGGGAATATCGTTATCAGCGGTGACGGTGTATATGAAGTAGAGGCAGGAAAAACAACGAAAATCGAATTACAGGTGAAAAACAAAGGAACGGGGACGGCGGAAAATGTGAACCTTCAGCCGAGAGTGCCTTCGGGCGTTGCGCCGTTTCGCGTAAAGATGCAGGGCAACGGCGACCTTGGCGACATGGGCGCAAATGCCTATAAAAAAGTGACATTGCAGGTAACGGTGGATGGGGATGTGCAGGAGCGCAGCTACAGCCTGCCCATCGGATATACCTACAGCAGCCGCGGCGGCAGCGCAAGAAGCGGCTCTATGACGATTTATCTGAAAATGAAGGGCTTTGATTTAGAGCCGGGGTTTGCGTTTCGGGATATGAAGCTTTCCCCTGAGGATATGAGTCCGGGCAGCAGTGCAAAACTGAGCGGACGGCTGATGAATACAGGCGGACAGGATATGTATCAGGTGGAGCTTTCTCTGGATAACCTGACAACCGAAGGCATCAGCCTGACGGGCGGCTTTAACAGCAAGATGGTTTCCAAGATTCCCATTGGCGGCAGCACTGCCTTTCAGTTCCCTCTGGTTGCGGCGGCGGATATGGCGGCAGGGAATTATCCCGTTGCGATTAAGCTGAAATATCGCGACCAGTTCGGCAAAAATTACGAAAAGACGAATCAGTTTTATGTGAACGTCGGCGGTGTGGCAGGCAGAAAGGCGATTCTGGAAATTCGGAACATGCAGGAGCCGGGTGGTACCTACGGCGTGAATCAGAATTTCACGGTTTCCTTTGATCTGAAAAATACAGGTGCGGTTGCGGCGAAGGATATCGTGGTAACAGCGGAGGGCGTGGATAGCACAGCGGTAGTTCCGAAATCTGCAAGCATGAAGAATATTCAGTCCCTGGCTCCGGGAAGCAGCGCAAGCATGAGCTTTACTTTTGCGGGTACATCGCAGTCTGCGACACAGAATCAGGCAATTCAGTTTACGGTGGAATACACTTCCGGCGGTACGGCAAAGACAACTTTCAAGCAGTACGCAGGGGTAAATATCAGCAATCCCAGCAAGGAGGGCGAGGAAAACACCAGTAAGCCGAAAATCATCGTAAGCAATTATAGCTGCGATCCGCTGATTGTGATGGCAGGGCAGGAATTTGATTTGAATTTGACCTTGATGAATACGCATAAGCAAAAGGCAGTCAAGAATATCAAAATGTATTTGACCTTGGCAGAGGAAACATCTTCCGAGACGCAAAAATCGGGGAATATCTTTACCCCTGTGAACAGCAGCAATACCTTCTATTTTGATTCCATTCGCCCGAAGGGAACCGTCAATAAGGCACTGCGGCTGTATGTTGTACCCGAAGCACAGCCAAAAACCTATACTCTGACGGTAAACTTTGAATATGAGGATGCCAAGGGGACGGAATATACCGCAACAGAGCTTTTGGGTATCAATGTGAAGCAGGTTACAGAGCTGCAGATTGACGATTTTACCATTCCCGAAACAGTGGAGCAGGGGATGCCCGTAACGGTTGGCTTCAACTACTACAACACAGGGAAGGTTACCCTGAACAACGTGATGATTAAGGTGGAAGGAAACGTGGATTGCCAGAATAAGAATACTTACGTTGGCAACATGGAATCCGGCAGCAGTGATTATTTTGAAACGACATTTACGCCTTACGAGACGGGCGAGGTGCCTGTCAGCATTGTGATTACATACGAGGACCCGAGCGGCGAGACAGTCGAACAGCGCAGGGATATGATTATGCAGGTGACAGAGCCTGCAATGCCCGATGATACGGAAAATCCGGATGCAAGTGCGCCCATGGATAAGAAGCATATTGCGATTGGGCTTGGGCTTCTGGTGATTCTGGCAGGGGCATTGGCGTTCTTTGTGAAAAATCAGAAGGAGCCGCCGAAAAGCACAGCTGAAAGCGTGAGCAGTGCAGAGGATTTGGAGGATGATTTCGAGGAGGATGATTTTGTAGAGGAAGTGACCGAGGTAATCCACGAGGACGATAAAGAGGGGATGCCCTTATGAACAGACGAGACATGATTGATATGGCACTGCGCAACCTCTGGAAGCGAAGGCTGCGGACGGCGCTGACGGTGCTTGGCGTTGTAATCGGGACGGCTTCTATCGTGGTTATGGTTTCTATTGGTATCGGCATGAATAAGGGCTTTGCCAGTCAGCTGGAAAACTGGGGCAGCCTGCAGGTGATTGATGTTTATCCCAGCGGCGGCATGGAATATGACAAAGAAACAGATTCCATGAAGCAGACAAAAAAGCAGGATGAGCTGAACGCAAAGGCGGTTGAGAACTTTCGGCAGATGGAGCATGTGCAGGCGGTTTCGCCCGTGCTTGAGGATTATCTTTACCTGACAGCAGGAAAATACATGGCGGATGCAAGCTTTATCGGCATTGAGCCGGGGGCAATGACCGCCTTGGGCTATCAGGTAGAGGATGGACGTGCCTTATCGGAGGAGGACAGCAAGGCCATTGTGATTGGCGGCGGGGTGGAATTTTATAACCCGAAGCTGAGCTGGGAAATGCGCAATGCCTCCGAGCCGCCGCAGGTGGATGTGCTGAATGAAAAGCTTGGTGTGACATGGGATTGGAGTTACGGCACACGGGACGCAGACAAAACCATTAAGCCTGTGAAGGTGGATGCGGTTGGGAAGATGTCTGCCGACGGGAATAACGGCTGGACGGTCATCATGCCGATTCGAGAGCTGGAGAAGATACAGAAGGAAAAGCAGGCATGGGAGCAAAAGCAAAATGGCGGAAGCAGCAACGGCAATCGCCAAAAGTCCAAGGAATATCAGCGTGTGATGGTAAAGGTGGACGAAATGGAGCATGTGCAGCAGGTGCAGCAGCAAATCAAGGACATGGGCTTTCGTGCCACCAGCCTGACGGATGAATTGGAGGCCATGAAGGAAACCACCCGTATGCTGCGGTTGGTTCTTGGGGCAATCGGTGCGATTTCCATGGTGGTTGCGGCAATCAGTATTACGAATACCATGGTTATGGCAATTTATGAGCGCACGAAGGAAATCGGTATCATGAAGGTTATCGGGGCATCTTTGAAGGATATCAAGGGACTCTTCCTGACTGAGGCGGCTTTTATCGGCTTTTCGGGCGGCATTATTGGGATTATCGTCAGCTATGGAGCTTCGTTTCTAGTCAATTTCGTTGCACAGCGACAGGGAAGCACCATGCAGTCGGCAATTCCCATCTGGCTTGCTTTGGGCGGCGTTGCCTTTTCTACGGCGGTAGGCGTAATTGCCGGGTATTTGCCTGCGAAGCGTGCAATGAAGCTGAGCGCATTGATGGCAATTAAAACAGAATAAAAAAACCTTTTTGGCTGACCTTTCGGACATACCTAAGGTCAGCCTTTTGCTTTTGGCAGAAACTTTTCTGATAGTTTCCCTTTTTCTGCGAAAGCTAAGAGAAATCGGGCAGAAAGGAGAAGCGGAATGCTTGTGGAACTGGCGAGTACACCTGTTGCGGCAGGGTTATTTTTCCTTTATATCAAGGACAAATATGAAAAGGAGCCTTGGAAAATGCTGTTTCTGGGGGTTCTCTTTGGGCTTTATACAGCGGCGGTGGTGTACGCCCTCGGCAGCTTTTTAGAGGAACGGTTTCCGCACGAGGAAACACCGTTTTACACGGCTTTTTTCAGCTCGGCGGGGGTGGAGGAGGCTGTGAAGTTTCTGTTTCTGTTTTTTCTTATATGGGGCAACCGCAACTTCAATGAGCCGCTTGACGGGATTGTATACGGCGTATTTGTTTCGCTCGGCTTTGCCTGGGCGGAGAATGTGATTTATGTGACGCACCCGATTCTTGGCGGCTATGAAACGGCATTTGCGAGAGCGCTGCTTTCCGTGCCCGGACATGGGCTGTTTGGTGTCCGGATGGGATATTATTTTGCGTTGGGGAAATACCGCAGTCGGAAAAGATACCTGCCGCTTGCCTTTTTCAGTCCTTATCTTGCCCATGCATTGTATAATTATTTTCTGCTGAAAAGGGAACCTGTCTTTTGGTTATTTTTTTCAGTTTTAGAGGCTCGGCTCTGGGTTTTCGGGTTAAAAAGAATCAAAGAGCTGCAAAATTGCTCGCCGTTTCGGGAAAAAGTATCAAAAGAGTCTTAGCGGAGGGAGAGAATCTTTTGGAAATACCTTGAAAAAGGATAAAAAACAGGATATACTATAACCAGTGCAAAAACTGAATAGGCGGGAGGAAAAACGATGATAGAAGCAGTCAGCTGCGGTGGCGTTGTGATATACAAGTGGAAGATCCTTCTGCTGTATAAAAATCAGAATGGCAGATATATGGGCTGGGTTCTTCCCAAGGGAACTGTGGAGGAAGGCGAAACCTATCGGCAGACGGCTTTGCGCGAGGTAAAGGAAGAAAGCGGGGCAAATGGCGAGATTATCAAATATGTCGGCAAGACCCAATATACCTTTAAGGGCAGTGAGGATACTGTAAATAAAACGGTACATTGGTATCTGATGAGTGCCAATTCCTTTTACTGCAAACCGCAGAGTGAGGAATACTTTGCCGATGCCGGTTTCTATAAATTCCATGAGGCTTATCATCTGCTGAAATTTAACGATGAACGCCAGATCTTGAAAAAAGCATACTATGAATATAGTGAAATGCGCAAAAACAAAGAGTTTCTGAGAAGAAAATTCGGTGAAAGCAAATCATAAAAGGCAAAAGGAGAGATGCGATTATGAAAAAATATTTTGAAGCTACACCCAACCTTGACGGTTTGAAGGAAAAAATTATCGTTCTGAAAGACGGAGAGGATAGAAAGACACTTATTGCTGTAATCGCACTGGTAACAGCTGTGCTGATTGCGGTAACGGCAGGTGTGGTTTATCTTCTGAAAACAAGAATGGATGATGAATACGAAGAAGATTGGGATTATGACTGGGATGATTTGGATGATGAATTCTGTGAGGATGACGAATGCTGCTGCACAGATAAGGATGTAGATGATTCCGTAAAAGTAGAACAGGCGTAAGAAAATCAAGAGGGTATGGTAAAATTTTGCTGTCACCCTCTTTTTTTGAGGTAAATGGGACATAAAATGAACTTGTGGGATAAAAGATAGCCAAATAAGGTGTGTGAAGAAAAATGGAACATAAATTGCAACTGATTAAAAAAATCGCGCCGGATTTGACAGAGGAAATGATCAAGCGGTATCGTGTTCTGAAAACGGTCAGACTGCTGCAGCCCTGCGGCAGGCGGCTTGTGGTGCTTTCTCTTGGCATGACGGAGCGGACGGTGCGCAGTGAGATTGAACGGTTGAGTGCGCAGGCACTGGTTCATATTTCTAAAATCGGCATGAGCCTGACGGAAGAGGGCATAGAGGTTCTGGAGGGACTGGAGACGATTTTTTCTGCCCTGACAGGGCTTTCCATTCTGGAGGAACGGTTGACGGATGCCCTTGGGGCGCAGAAGGTCTTTATTGCGCAGGGGGACAGTGACAGCAGCGAGCGTGCCAAGAAGGAAATGGGGCAGCTTGCGGCGCGCGTGCTTTCTGAAAATACAACAGAGGATTTGCGGATTGCCATTGCAGGCGGCTCTGCCATGGCGGAGCTGGTGCAGGCGGCACCGGAATCCGCTGTGCCGATGGCGAAGATGGTACTGCCGGCGCGTGGGAGCATCGGGCGCAGATTGGAGCTGCAGGCGGATACCCTTGCGGCAAGACTGGCGGAAAAGCTGCAGGCGGATTATCGTTTGCTGCACCTGCCGGATAATTTAAGCCCAAGAGTGCTGGAGGAAATGAAGAAGGACCCGGATATTTCCGAAACCATTGCGGAAATGGAGCAGGCGAATATCCTGCTTTTGGGCGTAGGGAATGCTTTGGAACTTGCGGAAAAACGCCGTTTGGATGAAGCTGTTCGCAAACAGCTGGAAAAGGACAATGCCGTTGCCGAGGCGTGCGGCTATTATTTTGACGGCGCAGGCAAGGTGGTCTATGAAACCCGTTCTATTGGGATTGATTTTAATGATATTGATAAAATGGACTGCATTATCTTAGTGGCAGGCGGCAAAAAGAAGGCAGAAAGCCTGCTTGCAGTCAGCCATAGCATCCCCAACGGCATTTTTGTGACGGATGAAGGTGCAGCTTTGGAAATGTTAAGGCTTGCGGGAAAGTAAATCTTATCGTATAATAGCTTTTGAGGGACGTTTTTTGTCCCAATTAAAGAGTAATTACTTTCATAATAGAGGGAAGATTCGGGAAAACTGAATAAGCAGTTTTGTCGGCAGAAGCACCGACAGCCGTATCGGATAAAGAAAGGAGCAGGACAGATGCTGAATAAGAAAACAGTGGATGATCTTAAGGTAACAGGAAAACGCGTATTGGTAAGATGTGACTTTAACGTACCCCTTAAGGACGGCGTGATTACGGACGAAAACAGAATTACAGCGGCTTTGCCGACCATCAAAAAGCTGATTGACGAGGGCGCAAAGGTAATTCTCTGCTCACACATGGGCAAGCCCAAGGGCGAGGTAAAGCCTGAACTTTCTTTGGCTCCCGTAGCAAAAAGACTTTCCGAATTACTGGACAAGAAGGTTGTTTTTGCAAAGGATGACAATGTAGTCGGTGAAAATGCAAAGGCGGCGGTTGCGGCAATGCAGAACGGCGATGTTGTGCTTCTGGAAAACACCCGTTACAGAAAGGAAGAAACAAAGAACGAAGAAAATTTCAGCAAGGAGCTGGCTTCTCTGGCAGATGTTTTTGTAAACGATGCCTTTGGCACAAGCCACAGAGCGCACTGCTCCACAGTTGGCGTAACCAAATTCGTGCAGGAATCCGCAGTGGGCTATCTGATGGAAAAGGAAATCGCATTCCTCGGCAATGCCGTAAATAACCCCGAAAGACCCTTTGTGGCAATTCTGGGCGGCTCCAAGGTTTCTGATAAAATCAATGTCATCAATAACCTTCTGGAAAAGGTAGATACGCTGATTATCGGCGGCGGCATGGCATATACCTTCGCGGCGGCAAAGGGCGGCAAGGTTGGTAATTCCCTGCTGGAGGAGGATAAGATTCCCTATGCACAGGAAATGATGAAAAAGGCAGAGGAAAAAGGCGTGAAATTCTTAACTCCCGTGGATACGGTGATTGCAAAGGAATTTAAGAATGACACAGAATATAAAACCGTACCGACAGGCGAAATTCCTGATGGATGGATGGGTCTGGATATCGGCGAGGAAACCAGAAAGCAGTTTGCGGATGCCATCAAGGGCGCAAAAACCGTTGTATGGAACGGGCCTATGGGCGTATTTGAATTTGAAAATTTTGCAAAGGGCACAAAGGCAGTTGCAGAAGCAATGGCCTCTATCGATGCAACCACAATCATCGGCGGCGGTGATTCTGCGGCGGCAGTCAACCAGCTGGGCTATGGCGATAAAATGACACATATTTCCACAGGCGGCGGCGCATCGCTGGAATTTTTGGAGGGCAAGGAGCTGCCCGGCGTTGTTGCGGTGGATGATAAATAAGAATTTGTAATAGAACTTGTAAGAAGTAAGAAAGTGTAAGAAAAATGAAGAGAAGAAAAGCAATCGCGGCTGTGCTTGCGGCAGTGCTTTCGCTCGTTTCGGCTTCTGCGGCGTATGCAGAGGAGCTTTCGGAGCAGGAAATGACAAAGCAGGAAGCGGCGGAGGTTTTGGATCAGGAACCAACAGAGCAGGAGGCAGCAGAGCCTCCGCAGGAGGATGCAACAGAACAGCTATCTTATGGAAAGGTTGTTGATGCGGCGGAGGATGCAGAGTCGCTGGAGGGGGAATATATCCCTGTCCTGATGTACCACCACTTTGCAATTCGCAATATGGGAGTTGGCAACGGCGTTGTGACAACCACAAGGGAATTGGAGAATCATCTGCACTATTTCCAATCGCAGGGCTATAAAATCATTTCCTTAGAGGAGCTGGACAGCCTGCTTACGGCAACGGAAAGGGATACCCATGCGGAAGGTCTTGGACTTGGACTGGGAAAGAAATATCTCTGTATTACCATGGATGACGGCTATTTCAGCAATTATGATCTGGCATATCCGCTGTTCAAAAAATATCGTGTGCCTGCGTCTGTGTTTGCAGTGACGGATTATGTGACGAATCAGATTGGTATCCAGAAATTCACATGGAATCAGGCGGCAACAATGGAAAAATCGGGCTATATGAAGGTTTACAGCCATACGGCAGACCATCAGCCTGTTGTGGCAGGGAAGGAAGAGGCGTTCCTTGATTCCATGCACAGAAGCGAGGAAACGCTGACCGAAAACCTCGGCACAAAGCATGTGAAGGCAATGGCTTACCCCAATGGGCGCTATACAGAGGCGGCGCAGCAGCTTCTGGATGAGGATGGCTATGTGCTGCAGTTTACCGTGGAAAACAGCGTGATTACAAGAAAGACCAAAAGAGATGCAATTCCGCGTATCACGATTGAATCCGGCATGAGCGGTGAGGACGTTGTGCGGAAAATTGAATTAACTGCAGAAAATACATTTGCTGCGGAAGGAGAAGGAAACGAGACATGAGGAAAAAAATCGTTGCAGGCAACTGGAAAATGAATAAAACACCGAAGGAAGCGGCAGAGTTCTGTAAGCTGATGAAGGAAAAGGTCGTTTCCGATGCGGTTGAGGTTGTATTCTGTGTGCCTTTTGTGGATTTATATCCCGTTCTGGAGGAGCTGAAGGGCACAGGCATCGGCGTTGGTGCGGAAAATATGCACTTTGCGGAAAGTGGCGCATATACCGGCGAGGTTTCTGCGCAAATGCTGAAGGAAATGGGCGTTGGCTATGTCATTCTGGGACATTCCGAGCGCAGACAGTATTTCGGCGAAACAGATGAAATGGTCAATCAGAAGGTGAAAAAAGCCTTGGAAACAGGCATTGTGCCGATTCTTTGCTGTGGGGAAACATTGGAGCAGAGAGAAGCAGGCATTACGATTGAATGGGTGCGTATCCAGATAAAGTGCGCTTTGGCAGGTGTTTCTGCCGAGGATGCAAAGAAGGTTGTCATTGCTTATGAGCCTATCTGGGCAATCGGCACGGGCAAAACCGCAACCTCCGCACAGGCGCAGGAGGTCTGCCATGCAATTCGCACCGTTCTGGCAGAGCTGTACGGCAGGGAAACGGCAGAGGAAATCCGTATCCAGTACGGCGGCAGTGTCAACAGCAAAAATGCGGCAGAGCTGTTCGCAATGGAGGATATTGACGGCGGTCTGGTCGGCGGCGCAAGCCTGAAAGAGGAATTTGTTTCTATCGTACACTATTAAAGCATTTCCTGTGCAAGCAGGCTCACCATCATACCCCTTGGGGTTCGGGGAAAGGATTCCTCGAAGAATGGAGGAAAAAATGGAGAAAAAAACAACAGTTTTGATGATTTTGGATGGCTTCGGTCTGAATGATAAAGCAGAGGGCAATGCAGTGAAGCAGGCAAAGACCCCTGTTCTGGACGGATTGATGCAGAAATATCCCTTCGTTGAGGGCTATGCCAGCGGCTTAGATGTTGGTCTGCCGGCAGGGCAGATGGGAAATTCTGAGGTCGGGCATCTGAATATGGGCGCGGGGCGTGTCGTTTATCAGGAGCTGACACGCATCACAAAGGCGATTGAGGACGGCGATTTCTTTGAAAACTCCACACTGCTGGAGGCGGTGGAGCACTGTAAGAAAAACAATTCCGCACTGCATCTGTATGGCTTGCTTTCCGACGGCGGCGTGCATAGCCACAATACCCACCTGTATGCTTTGCTGCAGCTGGCAAAAAGAAACGATCTGGAGAAGGTTTATGTGCATGTTTTTCTGGACGGCAGAGATACCCCTCCGACCTCCGGTGCGGAATATGCCGCACAGCTGGAGGAAAAAATGCGCGAAATCGGCGTAGGCAAAATTGCAACCGTAATGGGCAGATATTATGCCATGGACAGAGATAAGCGTTGGGAGCGTGTGCAGGAGGCATATAACGCCATGGTGCTTGGCAGAGGAACCACAGCAACCGATGCGGTGCAGGCAATCAGGGATTCCTATGAAGCAGGCAAGACGGATGAATTTGTTCTGCCTACGGTAATTGTAAAAGAGGACGGCATGGCAACAGCGAAAATCAGTGACCATGATGCGGTGATTTTCTATAACTTCCGTCCGGACAGGGCAAGAGAAATCACGCGCTCTCTCTGTGATCCCGATTTTGACGGATTCCAAAGAGAAAGTGTGCCGCAGGATTTGAAATATATCTGCTTTACGGAATATGATGTGACGATTCCAAATAAGGAGGTTGCATTCAAGCCGCAGAAGCTGAAAAATACATTAGGGGAATATATTTCCTCTCTGGGCTTAAAGCAGCTGAGAACGGCGGAAACAGAAAAATATGCACACGTTACGTTTTTCTTCAACGGTGGTGTGGAGGAACCCAATCCCAATGAGGATCGTTGGCTGGTGCCCTCTCCTAAGGTTGCGACCTATGATTTGCAGCCGGAAATGAGCGCAGTTGCCGTAACCGATGGTCTGGTAAAGGCAATTCGCTCCGGAGAATATGATTTGATTATTGTAAACTACGCAAACTCTGATATGGTAGGGCATACAGGCGTGCTTTCTGCCGCAATTAAGGCGGTGGAAACGGTGGATACCTGTGTAGGCAGAGTGGTGGATGCACTGCTTGCGGTGAATGGGCAGATGTTTATCTGCGCCGACCATGGCAACAGTGACCAGATGATTGATTATGAAACCGGACAGCCTTTTACAGCACATACCACAAACCCCGTTCCCTTCATTCTGGTGAATTATACCGATGGCGTGGGATTGCGCGAGGGTGGCAAGCTGGCTGATATTGCGCCGACCTTATTGGAAATGATGGGATTGCCCAAGCCTGCGGAAATGACAGGCACAAGCTTATTGATTGGTAAATAAAATTTGGGGGACAGCGTCCACCGAAAAATAAGGAGGATAAACGAAATGAAAGGTTATTACGAAATTACAGATGTATACGCAAGAGAAATTCTGGACTCCAGAGGCAATCCTACGGTTGAGGTAGAGGTTATTCTGGATGACTGCATTCTGGGCCGTGCGGCTGTTCCCAGCGGCGCATCCACAGGTGCATTTGAAGCAGTGGAACTGCGTGACGGCGGCGACAGATACAACGGCGTTGGCGTGCAGGATGCAGTGGATAATGTAAACGATATCATTGCAGATGCTATCATTGGTATGAATGCACTGGATCAGGTTGCAATTGATAAGGCGATGATTGCACTGGACGGCACACCCAATAAGGGCAAGTTGGGCGCAAACGCAATTCTGGGCGTTTCTATGGCAGTTGCAAAGGCAGCGGCAGAAGCACTGGATTTGCCTTTGTATCAGTATTTGGGCGGCTTTAATGCAAAGACAATGCCCGTTCCCATGATGAATATTATGAACGGCGGTAAGCACGCAGATAATACCGTAGACGTACAGGAATTTATGATTATGCCCGTTGGTGCAGACTCCTTCAAGGAAGCACTGAGAATGTGCGCAGAAATTTATCATAAGCTGAAAAAGGTGCTGAAGGATAAGGGCCTTTCTACAGCAGTTGGTGACGAAGGCGGCTTCGCGCCCGACCTGCCGACAGCAGACGCTGTTATTGACCTGATTCAGGAAGCAGTTGTAGCCGCAGGCTATAAATGGGGCGAGGACATCAAGATTGCTCTGGATGCGGCTGCAACAGAGCTGTATGATGAAAAGGACGGCAAGTATCACTTCCCCGGCGAAAGCAAGATGCTTGGCAAGGAAATCGTAAGAACCTCTGAAGAAATGGTTGATTTCTGGAAGGCTTTGGTTGCAAAATATCCTCTGGTTTCCTTGGAGGACGGTCTGGCTGAGGAGGATTGGGCAGGTTGGCAGCTTCTGACAAAGGAACTGGGCGATCAGATTCAGCTGGTTGGTGATGACCTGTTCGTTACAAATACAGAAAGACTGCAGAAGGGCATTGACCTGAAGGCAGGCAACTCCATTCTGATTAAGGTAAACCAGATTGGTACATTGACAGAAACCTTCAACGCAATCAATCTGGCAAACAGAAACAAGATGACAGCAGTTGTTTCTCACAGAAGTGGCGAAACAGAGGATGCAACGATTGCGGATATCGTGGTTGCTGTGAATGCAGGGCAGATTAAAACCGGCGCACCTGCAAGAACAGACCGTGTGGCAAAATATAACCAGCTGCTGAGAATCGAAGAGGAACTGGACGATGCGGCAGAATATCTGGGCGTTGATGCGTTCTTTAACTTGAAATAATAAAAAATCGGCATAAAGAAAACCGCCGCTTATTTTCCGAGGAAAGTAGGCGGCGGTTTTTTCGTTATCATTCATAGGTTTCCTCTGCGGGCGCACCCCTTCTGCCGGTTGGGGTTGTGCCAAAGCGTTTGGCATAAGCACGCGTGAAGGAGGAATAGCTGCCGAAGCCGGAACGAAAACAGCTTTCCGTAGCGGAAATGCCCTGCCGAATCAGCTCTCTGGCGTGAAGCAGACGACGTTCCTGTAAATAGCCATGGATAGAATAGCCTGTTTCCTGCCGAAAAAGGCGCATCATGTGATATTTGCTGATGAAAAATTCCTCTGCCAGACGTTCAATCGGAATGTCCTCGGTCAGGTGTGCATCTATATAGTGCAGGATATCCAGAATACGGCTGTTGGTCGGTACGATGGGCTTTGCAAAGGCGGCATCGGGGTTCTGCATTCGGCGTGCAAGCGCAATCAGAAGGCGCAGAAGAAGACCGTTGCTTAAAATGACTCTGCCGTAGGCGTTGCCCTCCAATTCTTGCTCTAGGCCATCCGCCAATGTCCAGATGTCTTCGGGATTTTCCAGATGCAGAACTGCGCCTTTTTTGCCATTGAAGATTTCCTCCAGCTGACAATCGGGCGTAGATTGCTGCTGCAAGAACTGCGGCGATATATAGATAATGATACGCTCATACAGCACTCCCGGCTCAAATTCCGGACGATGGACACATTGACTGCCGATTAAAACCGCATCGCCGGTTTTTAAATCATACCGCTGTCCGTCTACGGTATAGCCGCCATAGCCGCTGCGCAGGAGCAGCAGCTTGCAAAATTCGTGATAATGATAGTCGATATTTGTTCCGTTTTTATCCTTCAAATGAAATAAACGGAAATCATCCAAAAGATAGCCCCGTTTTTCATAATTCGTTTCCATATTATTTCTCCTCTGGTCGCACTTTTTGCAATAATCATAGCATAAAATGTATTTTATTTGCAAGTTGTGCTTCGTAAAATAATAGTAAAGAAACAGAGGTTGATAGAAAGGGGAATCGGCTATGTTAATCGTAAAAAAATTCGGCGGCACCTCCGTAGCAAACAGAGAGCGTATTTTGCATGTGGCAAAAAGATGCAAAAAGGAATATGAAAAGGGCAACGATGTGGTTGTTGTGCTTTCTGCTATGGGCGATGTGACAGACCAACTGATTGACAAGGCGAAGGAAATCAACGAAACCCCCTCCGAGAGAGAAATGGATATGCTCTTTACGATTGGTGAGCAGATGTCCGTTGCATTGATGGCAATGGCGTTGGAAGGTCTTGGTGTGCCTGCGGTTTCTCTCAATGCGTTTCAGGCGAAAATCCACACCACTTCTGTGCATGGGGATGCAAAAATTACCCATATCGAAACAGAGCGGATTCGGGAGGAGCTGGCGCAGAAAAAAATTGTTATCGTGACAGGCTTTCAGGGCATCAATGAAAATGATGATTATACCACACTTGGCAGAGGCGGTTCTGATACAACGGCAGTTGCCCTGGCGGCGGCATTGCAGGCAGATGCCTGTGAAATTTATACAGATGTGGACGGTGTGTATACCGCTGATCCCAGAAAGGTACCGACAGCAAAAAAGCTGGATGAAATCTCCTATGATGATATGCTGCACATGGCGTTAAATGGCGCGCAGGTGCTGCACAGCCGCTGTGTAGAGATGGCGAAGAAATTTGAGATTCCCTTAGTGGTGCGCTCCAGCATGAATGAGAGAGAAGGAACAGTGGTCAGAGAAAAAACATTTTGCCCCTGCAGATAAAAAGCCGATAGATTTTTATGTATGAAAAAAAGCCCTTTTGCAGAGAATATCCGCAAAGGGGCTTTTCGTGTCAGGCTTTCAAAATCAAGTCATTTCAGAAGAAATCAGCCCTGATTTTTTTCAGCCATCATCTGTTCCTGCTTTTCAATCATCTTTTTTACCATATAGCCGCCTACATAGCCATTCTGTGCAGATGTCAGGTCGCCGTTGTAGCCCTTTTTCAGAGGTACGCCGATTTCGTTTGCTACTTCAAATTTGAACTGTTCCATTGCCGCCCTTGCTTCGGGCACGTTGATTTTGTTGCTGTTTGTATTGTTGTTGCTCATGTTTATAACCTCCTTGTTGTTTGCTGGTTTTTGTGTTTTGTATTGCTTGGTGTTGCAAGGTTAGTATGTGCGGCAGGCGGCGGTTTATGTTAGGAACATCCTGCCATGAAAATTGGCGAAAATCAGGAAGAAGCCGCAGAAAAAGGAAAATCCGTTTTTATGGATATTTTTTGTCGAAAACGTGATTGACAGAAGGATTTTTGAGGCATATCATAGATAGGAATGACAATTTTAGGAGGAAAAGAAAAATGAATGTTTTAAGCCATCTGGGTTGCGATAAAGTTTTTGATTATTTTGAAAAAATCTGCGAGATTCCCCACGGAAGCTTTCACGAAAAAGCTCTGAGTGATTATATTGTTTCCTTTGCAAAGGAAAGAGGGCTTTACTGCCGTCAGGATAATAAAATGAATGTTCTGATTAAAAAGGGCGGCACAGCAGACTATGAAAGCTCTCCTGTATTGATTATGCAGGGGCATATTGATATGGTCTGTGATAAAAACGAGGATACCACGCATGATTTTCTGACAGAGCCCCTCGAAATTTATATTGACGGGGACGATATCAAGGCGAGAGGGACAACCCTTGGTGCGGATAATGGTATTGCGGCGGCGTATATGCTGGCACTTCTGGATGCGGAGGATATTGCACATCCGCCACTGGAATGTATCTTTACCGTCGAGGAAGAAATCGGCATGGGCGGTGCAACAGATTTTGATGCCTTTGATTTGGAAGGCAAACGCTTTTTAAATATGGATACCGAGGAGGAAGGGCATCTGATGGTAAGCTGCTGCGGCGGCAGACGGATGCGTGTGTATCTGCCGATTGAAAAAGAGAAAAAGCAGGCAGGCACAACCCTTTCCGTTCATATTCGCGGCTTGAAGGGCGGTCATTCCGGTTCGGATATTCATTTGCAGCGGGCAAGTGCGAATGTGCTTCTGGGCAGATTTCTTTTTGAGCTGCGTGAAAGAGTGGATTTTGCACTGGTAAGCGCAAATGGCGGCAATATGGATAATGCCATCTGTCGGGAAGCAGAGGCGGTTGTTGTGGTTGCGCCGGAACAGGTGCAGACCGTAGCGGCTGTGATTGAGGAAGCAGAAGCTATGTTCCGAGAGGAATATAAAGACCGCGAAAGTGATATACTGATGACAGCGGAGCAGATGCCGGAAGCAGCCGAGGTGCTGACGACAGAAACGAGAGATTATGTAATTGCATTGCTGCGGCTTCTGCCCTATGGTGTACAGACAATGGATACGAATATGGATGGATTGGTGGAAACCTCCAGTAATATCGGGATTCTGAAAACCAATGAGGATCATATTTTCATTGATAATGCAGTGCGCGGCTCTATGGAAAGCAGAAAGGATGCTATCTGCAAAAAGATTGAGGTTCTGGGCAGTCTTTGCGGTGCGAAGGTGATTGGCGTGCATGATTACCCCGGCTGGCAGTATAACCCCAATTCTGAGCTGCTGCGCGTCTTCAAGGAGGTCTGGGTGGAAAAATTCGGCGAGGAACCCAAGGTGGTTGCCATCCATGCAGGTCTGGAATGTGGGCTGTTTGCGAAAAAAATCCCCGGTCTGGATCTGATTTCTCTGGGACCTAATATGTACGATGTGCATACACCCGATGAAAGACTCAGTATTTCCTCTACCATCCGTATTTGGGAATATCTGAAGCTGGTTCTGGCAAGGCTGAAATAAGAAAATCAAAAAAATTCGTGCGAAAGAGGGCGGCGTATGCGGCTTCCGTGGAATAGAAAATACATGGAAATCGGTTTTCACGTTATTCTTACCGTTTTGCTTCTGGTGGGGATGATTGCACTGCTGTTGCGGCTCTCTGTTGCGAAAAATGTCATATTACAGACGGCGGGGACATTCCTCGCCGTTTTTGCGCCTGTTTTCTGGGCGTTTTTCTTTACACTGCTGCTTGAACCGCTGACGGCATTTTGGCAGAGGTTTTATGAAAAGCGGTGTACATTATATCACCGCAGCCGCATCCGCAACCGCAAGGCAGGCACAACCCTGACATATCTTTCCATCGGGCTGATTCTCTTTCTGATAGGCGGCTTTCTGGCAAGAAAAATCGGACAAACGAATCTGTCTGCCCTAACGGAGCAGATTGGTGACTATATTCGACAGGCAGGAGACATGCTTGTGCTTCTGAATTTGAAGCTGGCGGAAATGGGAATTCTCCGGAATGCGGAGTGGATTTTTTCTCGGTGGATAGAGCAGGCGACGCGTTGGATGCAGGAGAGGATGCTATGGCTGGCGGATGTGATTCCGAATATCGGCGGCAGCCTGTTAGACGTTCTGCTTGGGGCAGTGGTAGCATTTTATCTCCTGATGGAGAAGGAAAAAATTCGTGGGATTGCGGGCGAATTGAGCAGGGTTTTTCTGGGAGAAAAAATCACGAAACACGCAAAAAATCTTTTTCATGAGGTGTATACGGTTTTTGCGAGCTACCTCAGCGGGCAGCTTCTGGATGCGTCTGTCATGGCGGTGTTGTTTTCGGCGGCGTTTACGATTGTCGGTCTGCCGCATGGAATTCTGATTGGTCTGGTTTCCGGCTTTTCTAATCTGATTCCGTATTTCGGGGCGGTGATGGCGTTTTTTCTGGCGGTGCTTGCAGGACTTTTCAGCGGTGCGCCCATGAAGGCGGTCTATGCGTCTGTGCTGATTCTTCTCTTACAGCAGGTGGACAGCATTTTCATCGTGCCGAAGGCAGTCGGGCAGAAATTGGAGCTGCATCCCGTTCTGGTTCTGCTTTCTTTGGCGGCTTTTGGGCGGATGTTCGGCTTCTGGGGGCTGCTGTTTGCGGTTCCCTTGGGTGCGCTTTGCAAAAATTTTGTGCTTTGGTGCTATCGCAGAAAAAAATCTGACATTTGTCAATAATTCCGTGGAAAACCACTTTTTTTTATGACGATTTTGTTGTATAATGCGATAAGGTTAGAAAAGTAATAAAATGAGTTTTGAGCATATACTGTGCCCTGCCTTCAGCAAAAGCGGGATGCAGGGAAAGAGATAGAAAGGTGGTTACGCGTATGAGAGGTATCGTACATGAAGTAAAAGGCGATCTGGCAATGGTAAAAATTCAGAGAAAAGAAGCCTGCGGGGAATGCAGAGCTTGCTTTTCCGGTATGATGAAAACGGAAATGGATATCGAAGCAAAAAATCTCTGCGATGCAGAGGAAGGTGATTGGGTGGAACTGGAGCTGCAGGAAAACGCATTTTTTAATGCAGTAATCGTGATGTATGGTCTGCCCTTTATCGGCTTTATCGTAGGCATTGTGCTGGGGTATTTTGGTGTGCCGAAGCTGATTCCGAATATTTCTCCTGTTTTGCCTTCTCTGGTTCTGGGCGTGCTGGGTATTGTTCTTGCAATGCTTTGGATTCACAGCCAGAATCACCGTTGGGAAAGCGGTAAATATCGTCCTCTGGCAACAAAGATTGTGGAGGAAGATGAGCCCGAAATGTGCGGCGCATAAACACGAGAAAAGGACACTCTGAAAAGAGTGTCTTTTTTATGTGCGGCGATTTTTTGTCACAGTTGTCCTCTTTTTTCATAGAATGTAGAAAAAGGGGGCGAGGGGAATGCTAAAGGAACGCATCCGCACAGATTGCGGCAACGGGGATAACTGCTCACAGGTGATTCTGCGCGCAGTGGCAGAGGAATATGGCATTTCCCTGTCGGAGGAGCTGTTCTGCGCCTGCCGCGGCATCCATGGCGGCTTTGGCATCAATGGGATGTGCAGTGGGATTGTTGCAGGGGTGATGGCGCTTGGGCTTTTGTGCGAGGAGGAGGAGTTGAAGCTGAAACGGATTCTGTTTCTTCTTCGGGTACAGAATCGATTCGGCAGTCAGGATTGCTGTACGCTTTCGGCTCTGGGCGCGGATTGCAGCGGCGTTTTGGAGGAAATCGGGGAGATTTTACAGGAGGTAATAGAAGAATAAAGGACAGGAAGCAAAGTCAGCTTCTTCCCAGTTTCTTATTGGAACACATGCAAGGATAGTATTGTTTTTTATTCTTTACACAGAGGCGAAAGCCTATATTTTTTTGCAGATGCAATCGTTTTTTTGAAGCTTCTGTGTTACAATGATTCTCACGGAGGGATTACCATGAAACTGATTGCACCTGAGTATTATACAAAATTTCACTGTATTGCCGATAAATGCAGGCACAGCTGCTGTGTCGGCTGGGAGATTGCGATAGATCCCGACAAGCTTGTGTATTATCGCAGTATTGAGGGAGAGTTTGGCGCTCGCCTGCAAAAGGGCATTGCGGAAGCGGACGATGCGGCACAGTTTATCTTAGATGAGGAGGAGCGCTGTCCCTTTCTGAACCGAACAGGTCTATGCGATATGATTACGGCCTTGGGGGAGGATGCGCTTTGCCAGATTTGCCGCGACCATCCCCGTTTTCGTAATTTTTACGCCGACCGAACGGAAATCGGCTTGGGGCTTTGCTGTGAAGCGGCAGGAGAACTGATTTTGTCGCAGCAGGAGAAGCTGACGCTTATCACACTTGAGGATGACGGCGCGGCAGATTTGCCGGATATTGCAGACGAATCCCTGCTTGCGTGGCGAGAGGAGCTCTTTGCTCTTGCACAGGGCAGAGACAAGCCAATCGAACTGCGTGCTGCGGAAATTTTGCAGACGGCGGGGCGGACGCTTTCCCATCATTCGTGGGCAGAATGGGCGGAGATTTATCTGGAGCTGGAGCGTCTGGAGCCAAGCTGGACAGACCGCCTTCTGGAGCTGAAGGAAACCGATTTGACGGGGATTTCCCTGCCGGATGCGATGGCGTGGGAGCCTGCGTTGGAGCAGCTTCTGGTGTATTTTCTCTATCGGCAGACCCCCCTTGCGCTGGATGATGGAGAATATGAGGGAAGAGCCGCCTTTGCTGTGCTGAGCTTTGCTATGATTCGCAGGCTTTTATTGGTGCATTTTGCATTGCACGGCAGCGTCGTTTTGGCGGATTTGATTGAAATTGCAAGGCAATATTCCGCAGAAATTGAATATTCGGATGAAAATGTTGAAATTTTGTTATACAGAATACAGGAAGCATTGTAAAGAAAGTCGCCTTTTGGCGGCTTTTTTGCGTTTTCGATATACAGATGTAGAGAATTGTCTGGTTTTGTTTGCAGGGCGAGAACTTTTCATGCTATAATATTACCTATTATACTTTATTAAAGATGCGCTTTATTTTGTGATTTTACAAAGCGATTTTCGAAACGGAAAAAGAGGAGGAAAGGAAAGAAAAATGAGTTCCAAAGACTGTAGCGTAAACAACATTTATCAATTAGAGGGCAGGGTACCTTTGCTGAAAGCCATTCCCTTTGGCTTACAGCATATTCTGGCAATGTTCGTTGCCAATCTGACCCCGATTACTATTATTGCGGCGGCAGGGGGGCTTTCTCAGGCGGAGATTGCGGTGCTTCTGCAAAATGCAATGTTTATTGCCGGGATTGCAACGCTGATTCAGCTGTATCCTGTCTGGAAGGTCGGATCGGGTCTGCCAATCGTTATGGGGGTCAGCTTCACCTTTGTAACGGTTTTATGTACGGTTGCGTCTAATTATGGGTATCCCTCGGTTGTCGGGGCGGTGCTTGTCGGCGGTCTTTTTGAAGGCACACTGGGGCTTCTGGCAAAATATTGGCGAAAGCTGATTGCACCTGTGGTTGCGGCATCTGTTGTTATCGCAATCGGGATGTCCCTGTTTTCTGTTGGCGCAAGATCCTTTGGCGGCGGCTATGCAGAGGATTTCGGCTCTGCGCAGAATCTTCTGTTGGGGACGATTACGCTTGTGGTCTGTCTTGGCTGGAACTGCTTTGCAAGGGGTTATCTGAAGCAGCTTTCTGTTCTGGTGGGGCTGCTTGTGGGCTATGTGGTGGCAATTCTTATGGGCAAGGTGGATTTGTCCGTTATTTTCGCAGGCGGCTTTGTCTCCCTGCCAAAGCTGATGCCCTATAAGCCGGAATTCCATGCGGGTGCGATTCTTTCCGTCTGTATTATTTTTCTGGTTTCCGCAGCGGAAACGATTGGGGATACCACAGCCATGGTTGCGACAGGGCTGAACAGAGAAATCGAGAGCAAGGAGATTTCCGGCTCTCTGGCGTGTGATGGCTATGCGTCCTCATTGTCCTCTTTGGTAGGCTGTCCTCCTGTGACATCCTTTTCCCAAAACGTCGGGCTGCTGGCAATGACGAAGGTAGTCAATAAATTTACGATTATGACAGGTGCAGGCTGCATGATTCTGGCAGGGCTTCTGCCTCCTGTCGGAAACTTTTTTGCATCCCTGCCCGAATCTGTTCTGGGTGGCTGCACCATCATGATGTTTGGTACGATTATGACAAGTGGGATGCAGATGCTTGCAAAGGCAGGCTTTAATCAGAGAAACGTGACCATTGCCGCATTGTCTCTGGCAGTCGGCGTTGGCTTTACGGCTGCAAGCGAAATTGATTTGTGGCATATTTTCCCCGAAATTGTGCAGTCTGTATTTTCCGCAAACGTGGTAGCGGTGGCATTTGTAGTGTCTATCATTCTGAATCTGGTTTTGCCGAAAAATATGGATGTGGATAAAATTTCGGAATAAGCAATCAAACAAACAACAACAGCATCGATGGAGGATGGAGCATCGGTGATAAAAAAGAGAAGGAATTTAGAGAACAAGAGGAAGAAGAAAAAAAGGAGGAAGCTTATGAGTCGTTTATCTATTGAAACGCCGGGGCGTGCCCAAAATGTCTTGGATGGTCTGCATCGGGATATGGAGCGCCGCATTGGTGCCAGCGCCTACGGACTGTGTCCGGTGGATATGTCTTTGAATTACCTGCGGCTGTGCCATGCGCAGACCTGTGGGAAATGTGTGCCCTGCCGCATCGGTCTGGGACAGTTGGAGGTGCTGATTGAGCAGGTGCTTGACCGTACCGCAACCATGGAAACCATTAACATAATTGAGCGTACCGCAAAGGTGATTGCCGATTCCGCAGGCTGTGCGATTGGCTATGAAGCGGCATACATGGTTTTGAAGGGAATTCGCGGCTTCCGCGAGGATTATGAGGAGCATGTGCAGCATGGACGCTGTATCTCTGCGCTGAGCTATCCTGTTCCCTGTGTTTCCGCCTGTCCTGCGCATGTGGATGTACCCGGCTATGTGGCGCTGGTGAATGAGGGCAAATATGAAGAAGCAGTGAGGCTGATTCGGAAGGACAACCCCTTCCCGTCCGCCTGTGCGTATGTCTGCGTGCATTCCTGTGAAGCACACTGTCGCCGCGCGATGGTGGATGATGCCATCAATATCTGCGGTCTGAAACGCTTTGCGGTGGATAACGCAAAGGCAGAGCCTGCGAAAATCCTGTATGAGAAAACAGGCAAAACCGTCGGCATTATCGGCGGTGGTCCCGGCGGGCTGACGGCGGCGTATTATCTGGCGCAGATGGGGCATAAGGTTACGGTTTATGAGCAGCGTCCCAAGCTGGGTGGCATGCTTCGCTATGGTATCCCTGATTATCGTCTGCCGCAGGAGGTTCTGGAGCGCGATATCGAGCATATTCTGACAACAGGCATTAACGTGATTACGGATGTTTCCATCGGCAGAGATGTGACGATGGAGGATATCCAGAAAAGCTATGATGCAGTTTATATTTCCATCGGCGCGCATAATGATAAAAAGCTTGGCATTGAGGGCGAGGATGCAGAGAATGTTGTCAGTGCGGTCAGCCTGCTGCGCCGCATTCATGAAGGCAATGCGCCTGATTTCACAGGTAAGAGAATCTGCGTTATCGGCGGCGGCAATGTTTCTATGGATGCCACCAGAACGGCAAAACGTCTGGGAGCGGAAAGCGTCACCTGTGTATACCGCCGCCGTGTGGATGATATGACCGCGCTGGCGGAGGAAATCGAAGAAGCAATGGCAGAGGGCTGTCAGATTTTACCCCTGCAGGCACCTGCACGCATCGAAAAGGATGCAGAGGGCAAGGTTGCGGCATTGTGGACGATTCCGCAGATTATCGGGCCTTACGGCAAGGATGGCAGACCTAAGCCCATTCCTGCGGATGTACCCGAATTCCGTATCGCATGTGATTATGTAATCGTTGCCATCGGGCAGGCGATAGACGCGCGTCCCTTTGAAGCCATCGGCATTAAGACCTTTAAGGGCATGATTCAGGCAGAGGATACCAGCTCCGTTGCGGATGTGGATAACGTATTCGCCGGCGGTGACGCGGTTTCCGGCCCTGCTACGGTCATTCGTGCCGTTGCGGCAGGGAAGGTTGCGGCAGCGAATATTGATGCCTACCTTGGCTTTGAGCATAAGATTAAGACGGACGTTGTGATTCCCCCGGCACATCTGACAAATGCACCTCCCTGTGGGCGTGTAAACTTGAAAAGCCATTGCGCACCGGACTGCAAGGGCAACTTTGATCTGGTTGTGGAAGGCATGAGCAGAAAAGAGGCGGATCAGGAATCCGAACGCTGCCTGCGTTGTGATTACTTCGGCTTTGGCAGCTTTAGAGGAGGGAGGACAGGAGAATGGTAAGAATAACGATTGATGGACAGCTTGCGCAGGTGCCGGCAGGAACGACGATTATGGAGGCGGCGAAGGCGGTCAATGTAAAAATCCCTCATCTTTGCTATCTAAAGGGAATCAATGAAATTTCCGCCTGCCGTATCTGCTGCGTGGAAATTGAGGGCGAGCGCGCGATGGTTGCAGCCTGCAGCAACCCTGTAAAGGACGGCATGGTGGTGTATACGAATTCCCCTCGTGCCAGAATGACACGCCGCACAAATGTAGAGCTGATTTTGTCTCAGCATGACTGCAAATGTGCTACCTGTGTGCGCAGCGGCAACTGTCAGCTGCAGGAGGTTGCGAATGATCTGGGTATCCTTGAGCTTCCCTTTGAAACACAGCTGCAGAAGGGGCTGCGCAGTGCGTGGACAAAAACATTTCCGCTTTATCGGGATGTGAATAAATGTATCAAATGTATGCGCTGCATCCAGATTTGTGACAAGGTGCAGACGCTGAATATCTGGGATCTGGCAGGGACAGGCAGCCGCACAACGGTGGATGTTTCGGGCAACCGTGTCATCAAGGATTCCGATTGTGCGCTTTGCGGTCAGTGCATCACGCATTGCCCGACAGGCGGCCTAAGAGAAAGAGATGATACCGCAAAGGCAAGAGCGGCTCTGGCAGATAAAGAAAAAATTACAGTCGTACAGGTTGCGCCTGCGGTGCGTACCGCTTGGGGCGAGTATTTCGGGCTGAAACGGGAAGAAGCGACCATGGAGCGTATGGCAGGCGCGCTGCACCGCCTTGGCTTCGATTATGTATATGATACAAACTTTGCGGCAGACCTGACGATTATGGAGGAAGGCAATGAATTTCTGCATCGGCTGAAAAGCGGCGCATTGGTGCGTTGGCCCATGTTCACAAGCTGCTGTCCCGGTTGGGTGCGCTTTTTGAAAGGGCAGTATCCTGAATTGACAAATCAGCTTTCTACGGCAAAATCTCCCCAGCAGATGTTCGGCGCGGTTGCGAAAACATGGCTGGCGAAGAAGCTGGATGTGGCACCCGAAAAAATCTGCTGTGTTTCTGTTATGCCCTGCGTAGCGAAGAAGGCGGAAGCAGATTTGCCGACCATGCGTGGTGAAAGCGGTGCTGATGTGGATATCGTGCTGACAACAAGGGAGCTGGTGCGCATGATGCGTGCAGACCATCTGGACCCGCATTTCATCGAGGAAGAAGCGCTGGACTCCCCTATGGGAACACATACCGGTGCAGGCGTTATCTTCGGTGCAACCGGCGGCGTTATGGAAGCGGCTCTGCGTACGGCGGCGTATGTGCTGACGGGCGAAAATCCGAACCCGGATGCCTTCAGCGAGGTGCGGACAGGCCCCGGACTGAGAGAGGCAACCTATACCGTTGCGGGAATTCCTGTGCGCTGTGCGGTTGTCAGCGGTCTGGGCAATGCGCGTAAGCTGATTGAACGGCTGAAGGAGGGCAAGGTGCAGTATGATTTTGTAGAGGTTATGGCTTGTCCCGGCGGCTGTGTCGGCGGCGGCGGTCAGCCCATCTCCGCAGAGGATGAGGAGCTTTACGGCGTGAGAGGGGAACGGCTTTATACCCTTGATGCGGAAAATCCGATGCGCTTTTCTCATGAAAATCCTGAGGTACAGGCATTGTATCATGAATATCTGGGCGAACCCTTGGGAGAGACAGCACATCATCTGCTGCATACGGATCATAAGGCATGGAATATGCCCATGCAGAAATAAACGAATAGAAAATAAAAAGACTGCTGTACGTTATTGTACAGCAGTCTTTTTTGCATCTCAGCACAAAAAAATGCTGAACAGAGAAAAATTTCTGTTCAGCAAAAGAATCAGCTTTCGGAATATAGCCTGCGGACAGAAATCCGGCTCAGCTTTTTGATGATATCCGCCCAGAAGGCTGTCCCGAAAAGGAAGGTCAGCAGAAGGGAAACAATCATAATCTCCAGAACGGCAAGATAGCCATTTGCACTGAGCAGCTCATAAAAGCCGCCGAAAATCAGAAAATCCTTAAACAGGCGGTGCAGGATATAAATGCCGATGGTGTTTTTCCCGAACCGACAAAGGAAGGTTTCTTTCTTCGGGCAAAGGATGAACAGACCAAAGAGCATCAGCACAACCGCCGCCATCCAGAGGATACAGATGAGCGGTGCAAAGGGAAACAGCCAGCTTTTCAGCTGTGAATAGGGGGCAATACCGAAGAAGAATACCCCCAGATATTTCTGTACCCCTCGTCCATAGGGAATCAGCACGCAGGCGGAAAGCAGCAGAACGGCAGGCAATGCTTTTCTGCATTTCGCATTGTTGACGACTGCCTGAAACTGCTCCTTTTTGATGTAATACCCCATGAGGAAGAAGGGCAGAAAGTGAATGGTGCGGGAAAGACTTAAAAATTTCCCGACCGGCTCCTGATAATGGATGACTGCCGCCAGAAGAACTGCTCCGATGAGGACATATTTCGGTTTCATATTTTTTGTCAGGTAAAGAAAAATATGCCACCAAATTAAAGAAAGCAGATACCACGGTGCCGCCCCAACTGTCAGCATATTGATTTTCAGAAGAGAGAAAATCAGAACGCCAAGAATAAATGCTTTTCGGAACAGCGCGGATTTGCTGTACGCAAAAGAGAGCAGCCAAATGCCGCCGCAGAACAGCAGAACAATGAGAGCCCAGACGGCAGGGTGGTGTGCTGTTTCAAAATATGGTCGCTCAAAGATGAAATGTACCAGCTCGATGGCATCCTTGAACAGAAGATAGAGCCATGCGAAGGAGAGCAGCTTTTCCGCCTTATATTCCTTCGTGAGAAAGCCCTTTGCCAGATAGCCCGACATGAAGATAAACCCCGGCATGTGGAAAAAATAGATAAAGGTTCTCACGCCTGTGGCAAAGGCGGAATGGGTTTCCTGCAAATAGCCCAGCATGTGCCCCAGAACCACCAGAAAAATCAGAACACCCTTGATGTTGTCGATATGAAAATCTCTTGCTGTCTGCTGCTTCATGATGAATGACTCCTGTTTCATTTCTGTTTACTGCTTTCTTCCCAAAGGGCATGATAAAGCGCAGGCTTTCTGTCCGCCTTGACAGGAAAGCTTTTGCGGTATGCATCTGCCTCGTTCGGGTCGATATCTACAATCGTCAGCCCGTTGCCGCCCTCTACATGCGCCAGCACTTCGCCTGTCGGGGAAACTGCCATGCTGTCACCGATATAGAAAAGACCGCCGCCCTCACCGCTGCGGTTCACACCGAGGATGAAGCACTGGTTTTCGATGGCGCGTGCCTTTAGAAGTGTCATCCAATGCTCTCTGCGTGCCGTGGGCCAGCTTGCGATAACGGGAATTACCTTTGCCTGCTCGGATACAATCTGAAAGATTTCGGGGAAACGTAAATCATAGCAGATTAACGGTGCAACAGGTACACCCTTTACCTCGCAGAGCTGCAGCGCATTACCGCCGGTATAATGCTTTGCCTCTGCGCCGAAGGAGAAGGGATGAATTTTTGCATAATCTGCAAGCTGATTCCCGTTCTCGTCCAGAATGATGCAGTGATTTGTGGCAATACCGTTTTCGTATACGGGCAGACCATAGCAGATGGCAACATGGTTTTTCTTCGCTTCTTCGCGGAAAAACGCCATGGAGGAGCTGTTTTTTCTGTCCTCGCCGTAGGTTTCGGGGTTCAGCGTAAAGCCTGCCAGCGTCATTTCGGGGAAAATAACAAAATCCACCTGTTTTTCCTTTGCCTCTGCAAGCAGCCTGCTGCAAAGTGTCATGGCCTTTTCCTTTTCTTCAAAGCCCATATCAATCTGTCCCAATGCGATTCTCATAGGATTTTCCTCCTTTTATTCTCAAATGCGATTCTCAAATGCAAAACTGATTTTTTATTCCCAATCCTTCCAGATATCGGGGCAATAGCCCAGTGTAAATGCTTTACCGTTGCGTACAATCGGTGTGGCGAACAGCTCCGGATTTTCAAACAGCGTCTGCTCGCGCTTTGCCTCGTCGATATAATCCATGTAAAGCTTGGTGTATGCCTTTGCCTTGCGGTCAATCATATCCTCAACGGGGATACATTTTTTCGCTGCTTCAAAGACTGCCTTTGCCATGCCGAATTGGTGCAAATCAATATATTGATATTTTATTTTTCTCTCTTTAAAATAACGCTCGGCTTTTTTGGTATCAAAGCTTTTCTTGGAGCCGTAAATTTGGATATTCATGCGAAAACCATCCTTTCTTTGATACCTCATTTTATAATATTTTTTCCGTGGGGGCAAGACAATAGAGAATGATTCTGTTATACTTATGTTATTTTCAAGCGAAGGAGGCAGAAAAATGAGATTCATTTCATGGAATGTAAACGGCTTACGCGCCGCAGTAGGCAAAGGCTTTTCGGAATATTTCAAGGAAGCCGATGCGGATATATTTTCCCTACAGGAAACAAAGCTACAGGCAGGGCAGATTGACTTAGAAACGGATGGCTATCATCAATACTGGAATTATGCCGAAAGGAAGGGCTATTCCGGTGTGGCGGTATTCACGAAAAAGGAGCCGTTGGCAGTGACCTATGGCATTGGCGTGGAGGAGCATGACCACGAGGGGCGTGTGATTACGCTGGAATTTCCTGATTTTTACTATGTGACGGTATACACCCCCAATTCGCAGCAGGAAAACGCCCGTCTGGCGTACCGCATGGAATGGGAGGATGCGTTCCGCGCGTATGTAAGCGGTCTGGATGCGAAAAAGCCTGTTGTCATCTGTGGGGATTTGAATGTAGCACATAATGAAATCGATCTGAAAAATCCCAAAACAAACCGCAGAAGTGCCGGCTTTACGGATGAGGAGCGCGGCAAATTCACGGAGCTTCTGGGTGCCGGCTTTGTGGATACCTTTCGCTATTTTTATCCGGAGCAGGAGGGCATTTATTCCTGGTGGAGCTATCGCTTTAAGGCAAGAGAGAAGAACGCAGGGTGGCGGATTGATTATTATGTGGTTTCCACACGCTTGCAGGACAAGCTGGTGGATGCGAAGATTCATACAGAAGTGCTTGGCTCTGACCATTGTCCTGTGGAGCTGGAAATCAATCTGTAAAAGAGGAGAAATATGGAACCGTATTATTATCAAACCTTATCCAAGGCGGAGCAGAGCAGCTATCAGGCGATGCAGGCAGGTTTGCAGGCGTTTGCGCCATCCTTTCCTGTACCGCTTCTGGAAAACAGAGCGTTGACGGATGTTTTCATGAAGCTGCGTCTGGATTGTCCGCAGCTGTTTTATGCAGGGACATTTCAATATCGCTATTATCCCGATTCCAGAAATGCGGAATTGATTCCTGCGTATCTTTTTGAAAAGGGAAAGCTGAAGGAGCATCAGAAGGCACTGCAGTCACGCGTGGAAAAGCTGGTTCGTCCTGTGGCAAGGTGCAGCGATGAGGAAAAGCTGCTGTATATCCACGATTTTATCTGCAAAAATGTACGCTATGATAAGCTGAAAAAGCAGTATTCCCATGAAATCATCGGTGTTCTGGGGCATGGCGTTGGCGTTTGTGAGGGCATTGCAAAGGCAGTCAAGATCCTCTGTGATGCACTGCAAATCCAGTGCATCATTGCCTTGGCGGAAAATAACCCCGAAAAGGGTGTGAAGTATCGCCATGCGTGGAACGTGGTGCGGCTGGATAAAAAATATTACCATCTGGACTGCACCTTTGATCTTTCCTTAGGGAATCCGGAGGAAATCCGCTATGATTATTTTTTGCTGAGTGATAAGCAGATTTTTCGCGATCATGAGAGACTGGTCTGGCGTGTGCCTGCCTGCGAGGATGCAGACAGATTTTATTATAAGAAAAAGAAGCTCTCCTTCACGAAGACGGAGGAGGTGCAAAAGCGCGCGGCGCAGGCGGTGAAAAAAGGAAAACCCCTGCTGTTTCATTGGCGCGGCGGCTATATGACAAGGGAAATCGTGCAGGAATTTCTGCGGATTTTCAAGGAAGAAGCAGCGAAAAAAGAAAAATTCGCGCAGGTTTCGCTGAATTGGGCGCAGGCGATTGTGAAGGTGTGCTTTATCGAACAGCTGCCGACACAGGAATTGACTATGGAAGAAGCCAATGAAGGCGAAAAGGAATAGAAATGCGAAAAGACCGAGGACAAAAACTGTCTTCGGTCTTTTGTATAAAAAGGGGTAGTGAGTTATCAAGGGTTTTTGGGAAATTTATGCTTCAAAGGCAGTCAGCTTTTCCAGAAGAAGATTGCTTCTGTCAATGAAGGCTGTCATTTCCTCGGAGGTCAGCGGACGGTGGCTCATCAGTGCCAGATCGTACAGCTGATGGCACAGAAGGGTTGCATCCTCCTTCTTTTCCTCCTTGCCTGCCATGGAAAGCAGTGCTTTTACCAGTTTATTATTTTTATTCAGCACCAGAGTTTCATCGGGCTTCATATTGGCAAACATTGCCTTAAATTCTTCGTTGTTGGCGTAAGCCTCCATCATTTCCATCATACGTCTGGATTCCTCGGAAAGCAGAATCATAGCGGAAACCTTTTCGGCTTTCAGCGCTTCCAGCTTTACATTCAGCTTTTCATTTGCAACCGCCGTGCGGAACAGCTCCTGCATCTGATTTGCTTCAAATTCGTCTGCCTGCTTTTTCGCTTCGGAAATTTCGGCATCCTCTTTTTCCTGCAAGGAATCAATATCCGCATCGACACGCTGTACCTTCAGCTTGATGTCCTGATTTTTATATTCGAGGAAGGAAACGAAGGGCTTATCCACAGGCGTATCCATGATGGCAGCCTCCAGACCCTGCTCCTTGAACAGGCGGATATACTGCGCCTGCTGATTGGTGTCGGTTGCAAAATAAATCACGTTTTCGTGCTTTTCCTTATTTTTTTCCAGATATTCGGCAACGGTTTCATAAACGCCGTCTGTTGTTTTCAGCAGCAGGATATCCTTTACCTTATCATACAGCTTTTCTTCCTTCATACAGCCGTATTTGATGAAGATATTGATATCATCCCAGAAGCCTTCAAAGGCAGGACGGTCGGTTTTGAACAGCTGATTCAGCTTGTCTGCAACCTTCTTGGTGATGTAGGCATTCATTTTTTCCACATAGCCGTCATTCTGCAATGCACTTCTGGAAACATTCAAGGGCATATCGGGGCAGTCCAAAATCCCCTTCAAGAGCAGCAGAAATTCGGGGACAACCTCTTTTACGTTATCCGCAATATAAACCTGATTGCAGTACAGCTTTACCTCACCGTCCATCATGTCCATCTGCTCCACCAGCTTCGGGAAATAGAGAATCCCTTTCAGACGGAAGGGGTAATCCATATTCAGATGAATCCAGAACAGAGGGTCATTCAAGTCATTGAATACCTGATGATAGAATGCCTTATAGTCCTCATCCGTACATTCGGAGGGCTTTCTCTGCCACAGGGGGTTGGTGTCATTCAGTGGCTTGGGCTCCTCTGCCTTTGCCTCCTCTGCGGCATCTTGCTGCTCCTGCAATAAATCCATGGCACCCTCGGTGGTCAGCTTTGCGGCTTCCTCGGGGGAAACATGAACGGTGTTTTCTGCTTTCTTTGCGGCTGCCTTTTCCTCTTCGGTTTCTTCCTTCAGCACATCCACAAAGATGGGAACGGGCATGAAGGCACAGTATTTTCTCATAGCGGCGTAAAGCGTTGCCTCATTCAAAAATTCTTCGCCGTCCGCGCCGATAAAGAGGGTGATGGTTGTGCCGCGTTCTGTTCTTTCGCCGGCCTCCATTTCATAATCAATGCCGCCGTTGCAGCGCCATTTTGCAGGCTCTGCACCCTTCTGATAGGAAAGGGAATCAATCTCGACCGTATCGGCTACCATAAAAGCGGAATAGAACCCCAGACCGAAATGCCCGATAATCTCACTGCCTTCGTCCTCGGTTTTCCCTTCAAATTTGGAAAGGAAATCGGTTGCACCGGAGAATGCAATCTGGTTGATGTATTTCTTGATTTCATCTGCCGTCATGCCGATACCGTTATCAATAATCTGCAATGTTTTCTTGTCCTGATCCAGAACAACATGAATTTCGTATGCTTCCTCTGCGGGAATATCTGCTTCCCCCATCATGGAAAGCTTCTGCAGCTTTGTCACCGCATCACACGCATTGGATACCAGTTCACGAATGAAGATGTCCTTATCTGTATAGAGCCATTTTTTGATAATTGGCATAAAATTTTCACTGTTAATAGAAAGATTGCCTTTTTCCTGCATACTGCATACCTCCTAATTTTTTTTACAGAGCCAATGTGTTTGGCTCTCATCACTCTATATTGTAGCACCCGAAACGGAAAAGTCAAGAAAAAATTAGCACTCAATAAAAATGAGTGCTAACAAATTCAGAAGAAAAAAGAAGGAGATTAACTCTCCTGCTTCCGGATGCCGATGGCATTTTTTTTGAAAAACTTTAAAATATATTCCTCCCAGAGCCGCTCGGAGGATTTATCCAGAGAAAAGGCTTCCTGCGAAATGGCAGTGGTGCAGAGGATGGTATGCTCCTTAAAGAGAATATTCAGAAATGCCGCCTTGGTATTGGGGAGATTGGCAAGCTTTTCCTCTGCAAGAGAGAACACAAGCTTGATGCTTTTCGGCAGCTTATTCCCCTTGATTGCCTGAAATACAAAGGGACGCATTTCCTCCCAATGCACATAACGGGAAAGCCCTGCCTCCTGCTCCTCGGCAGTATAAAAATCCATGTTGCGCTTGCCCTCAATGATAAAAGAAGCGAAGGTGGTCAGCTCCCCCTGACGGAACGAAAACGCGTCAAAGGTATCCCCCTTCAAAAGCAGATTCATAAATGATTTTGTATCATTGACGGTAAAAGCAAGCATAAAAAATCCTCCCAAAACAATTCTGTCTTTCTATTTTACATGCTTTGGGAGGATTTTTCAATTTGTTTCTCATTTAAAAGAAATGGTCAGCTTTCCGTCAGCCCATTGAATAAACTTGGAATCTGAAAAAATCGGATGTGGAGCAGTGTCCCGATAAACCTCACCCGTGCGGAACACAGAAAGCAGTACGCCTGCCAATGCCATATTGATGTGCAAAGCCGTTGCCCCATAGGAAAGGAAGGGCAGGGCAATCGGTGCGATGAGCCATATACCCAGATTTGCCGGAATATAAAGCAGGATTTCCGCTGTGAAGGTGCAGAGAATCGTCAGAGAAACCATCTGCCCGAAAATGCTTTTCTGTTTCAGCGCTTTGCGGAAGCCAAGCCCGAGAAAGACTGCCAACAGCAGAACCACAATGCCCGAGGCAACCCAGCCATAATGATAGGTCAGATAGACCAGAAGATAATCGGAGCGAAGCATAGAGGCATCTGTCAGCAGATAGGCTTGTGTTTCCGAAAGGGCTGCACCTTCGCCCAGAAGAACGCAGTGGGAAAGGATGGTTTTCAACTGTGTCGAAAGGTAGCCGCTGCCCATAGGGTCACCGGAAGGGACGAAAATCGTATACAGGCGTTCCCAGCCATACCGATACCGAAACGGTGCATAAAACATCAGCAGGACAATCAGGCAGACCACCGCTAACAGAAAAAGCAACAGCAGAATTGTCTGATTTTTCTTGCCGAACCATTCCTTTTTTGCGGCAATGAGCATGAGAATCCCTGCGGAGAACACAAATGTCAGAACGCCGCTGAAGATGTGACAGTATGACAGAAACAGGCAGAAAACCACCGCCAGAACGCCGCTGATAAGATAGCCCCTTCTGCCCTGACTTCTGAGCCGATAAAACAGACCGCAGAAGGCAAGGGGAAACAGCAGAGAGAGTGCAAGCGGACTGAGGGCAAAGGAGCCGAGAGTGAACCATCTTTTTCCACCATAGAATTCCCCGAACAGCTGTGCCGCAAGGTCAACCATCAATAAGCCGAGCGGCAGTACATAGGGATGCTTTCCGAAAAAGGAAAAATCCAGAAAATACATCCCGACAAACGTCGCTAAGCTAAGTGGCAGAAAGACGAAAAGCACCTGTGCGGAGCGCGTCGCTAACGCATCATTTCCTACGGGTATCGTTTTCAGCAGCAGCGTCTGAATGATGCCTCCCAGCACAAACAGCAGCAGTACCAGCCCGATTATCCCCCATTGGGGCGCAGGCTTATGTGTCTGGTCTAACGCCGCACCGACGGATACAGGGTCACCCATCTGCAGCAGTGCCTTTTCTTCGGCAATGCTTTCGGAATCTCCTGCGGCAAGGTAGGCGTTTTTCTGGTCTGTCAGATGATCCTCAATTTCCTGTGTAACGGCAGGATGCGCCTTTTTCCAGCGAATCTGCTCACAGACCTTTTCGGCATAACGATGAAACGCATCAGAAACATTCACAGCAAAGACCTCCTTCCAGAATTTTGCTGACGGCGGAGGAATATTCCTTCCATTCGTCTGTTTTTTCCTGTAAAAAATTTTTCCCCTTTTGTGTCAGACGGTAATATTTGCGAACGCGTGCGGAATCCGCGTGTTCCTCATAGGATTCCAGAAGTCCCTTCTTTTCCAAGCCGTGCAAAAGGGGATAAAGCGTGCCTGCCTTCATCTGAAAGACGTTGTTGGAACGGCATGCCAGCTCCTCAATAATCTGATAGCCGTACATATCCCGTCCGTCCAGAAGCTTGAGCACAAGGGTGGCAGAGCTGCCTGCCAGCAGGGTTTTATCCAGTGCCATGCGATGCACCTCCTTATATATCGAGTATCTATATATCTGCATTATATATCGATGGTCTATCTATGTCCAATCAGAAAAACGAATGGCATTTTATATATAGATAATCTATATATATACGCAAAAAAAGTTTACGCATTTCTTGCCATCAAAGTCTCAATGTATTATAATAAAATATCATACTGCATTTATGAAAAAATCTGAAAAGAATGAAAATACAGGAGGGCGACCAATGGCTGAAGAAAAAAACACAGAAAACAACAGCGGTCTGGGTGCAACGGGTAATTTTATCCACAGTTATATCCAGGAGGACTTAAAGGGAGAGCTGAATAAAATCCACACCAGATTTCCGCCCGAACCAAATGGCTACCTGCATATCGGTCATGCAAAATCCATCTGCCTGAACTTTGGCTTGGCAAATCTGTACGGAGGCAAGTGCAACCTGCGTTTTGATGATACCAACCCCACAAAAGAGGATGTGGAGTATGTAGAATCCATTCAGGAGGACGTAAAATGGCTTGGCTTCGATTGGGAGGACAGACTTTTTTATGCGTCCGGCTATTTTGATAAATACTATGAAGTTGCGTTGAAGCTGATTAAAGAAGGCAAGGCTTTCGTGGATGAGCTTAGCGCAGAGGAAATGAGAGAATACCGTGGCACGCTTTCTACACCGGGGAAGGAAAGCCCTTACCGCAACAGAAGCGTGGAGGAAAATCTGGATTTGTTTGAAAGAATGAAGGCAGGCGAATTCCCCGACGGCTCGAAAACACTGCGTGCGAAGATTGATATGGCTTCTCCCAATATCAACATGAGAGACCCTGTGCTTTACCGTATCTCCCATTCCACCCACCATACCACAGGAGATAAATGGTGCATCTACCCGATGTATGACTTTGCACATCCCTTGGAGGATGCGATTGAGGGCATCACCCATTCTATCTGTACGATGGAATTTGAGGATCACAGACCTCTGTATGATTGGGTAGTCAGAGAGGCAGGCTATACCGTAAATCCGCCCAGACAGATTGAATTTGCCCGTCTGGGGATGACAAATACCGTGATGAGTAAAAGAAAGCTGCGTGCTTTGGTAGAAAACGGTCTGGTTGACGGCTGGGATGACCCCCGTATGCCGACCATCTGCGGTCTGCGCCGTCGTGGCTATACCCCTGCTTCTATTCGTGATTTCTGCGAACGCATCGGTGTTTCCAAGGCAAATAGCGTGGTGGATAGTGGCTTGCTGGATTATTGTATCCGCGATGACCTGAAGGCAAAAGCAAAGGTCGTTATGGCTGTGCTTGACCCCTTGAAGTTGGTTATCACCAATTATCCCGAGGATCAGGTGGAAATGATGGAGCTGGAAAATAACCCCGAAACACCCGAATTGGGCAAACGTCTGGCACCCTTTACCAGAGAGCTTTATATCGAAAGAGAGGACTTCATGGAAGAACCCGTGAAGAAGTTCTTCCGTCTGGCTCCGGGGAAGGAAGTGCGCCTGAAGGGGGCATATTTCGTAACCTGCACCGATTTTGTGAAGGATGAAAACGGCATTGTGACAGAGGTTCACTGCACCTACGACCCCGAAACCAGAAGCGGCAGCGGCTTTGAGGGCAGAAAGGTAAAGGGCACACTGCATTGGGTAAGCGCAAAGGATAACGTACAGGCAACGGCAAGACTGTATGATTATATGATGCTGGATAACCCGGAAGACCCTAACGGCGAAATGATTATGAACCCCAATTCTCTGGAGGTAAAGGAATGCTTCATCGAGCCTTCCGTTAAGGATGCAAAGAAGGGCGACAGATTCCAGTTTATGAGAAACGGCTATTATATTGTGGATACAAAGGATACAACAGAGGAACATCTGGTATTTAACCGCATTGTTCCGCTGAAAAGCTCCTTTAAGCTGAAATAAAGAACAGATAGGAAGAAGGTAAGTCTTTGGATTTGCCTTCTTTTTTGTTTGTAGGTTTTGTTAAAAAAATAAATCCTTTGCCCTCGATTGACAGAGACTATCTTTTTTGCTATACTCGTAAAAATGGTTTTTAATACCACATAAAATAGTGAGAGATACGGTTCAAATGCAAGAGAAAAATGAGGAGGAGCTGTGATGGAAGTAAAAGCATTGAAATTTGGCGGATTAACCGCAAAACGTCCGATTGTGCAGGGCGGAATGGGGGTGGGGGTATCCCTTTCCTCTCTGGCAGGAAATGTGGCGAAATGCGGCGGTGTCGGCACGATTTCCGGCGTGCATCCCGGCTACAGGGAGGCGGATTTTAAGGAAAATCCCTTTCGCGCCAATCTGAGAGCCATCGGGAATGAACTGGAAAAAGCCAAGGAGATTGCTAATGGCGGTATCATTGGTTTTAATTTCATGACAGTGATGAATCATTATGAGGAATATGTGAAGGAAGCGATTGCCGCAGGGGCGGATTTTATCGTTTCGGGGGCAGGTCTGCCTGTGAATCTGGCGAAATATGCAGCAGGCACAAGGGCAGCAATTCTGCCGATTGTTTCCTCTGCGAGAGCCCTGAAGCTGATTGTAAAGCAGTGGCAGAGAGCAGACAGACTGCCTGATGCAGTGGTGGTGGAGGGACCGCTTGCGGGTGGACACCTTGGATACCCCTATGGACACCTTGTGGACGGCACTTTTGACACCTTAGAGGACAGTCTTGTGGACGTAGTGGATTATGTGCGGGAATTAGAGGAGAAAAACGGCGTTAAAATTCCTGTGATTGCCGGCGGCGGTGTGCGCAACCATGCGGACATGGAACGGCTGATGGCACTTGGCGCGAGCGGTGTGCAGGTCGGCACAAAATTCGTTGCGACAGAGGAATGTGATGCCGCTCCTGCATTTAAGCAGGCGTATTTGCGAAGCCGAAAGGAGGATGTGCAGCTGATTGAAAGCCCTGTCGGCTTGGCAGCACGCGCCATTCGGAATTCCTTTCTGGAGAAGGTAGAGAAGCAGGGGCGGATTCCTGTGCAGAGGTGCTATCAGTGCATGAACCACTGCAAGCAGGCGGAAACGAAATACTGCATCTCGCAGGCATTGATTGACGCGGTGCAGGGGAGAGAGGGACTTGTTTTCTGCGGCGCAAATGCTTATGAAATCGAGAAACTTTCAACAGTGGAAAAAGTGATGCAGGAGCTTTGCGGAGAATAAAAAAAGAACCATATTCGTGAGAATATGGTTCTTTTTTTGTTATTCCTTATCAGTGATGGTGCTGTGCAGCTCCTGCAGGGATCTGACAACGCCGCAGCCGGGCTTATTCATGGATTCGATACCGGAGGCAGTTGCCTTTGCGGCAGCCATGGTTGTGATGTAAGGGATTTTCTTACGGATGGCTGCTTTACGCAGGTAGCTGTCATCCAGTGTGCCGTCTGCACCTCTGGGGGTATTGATAATCAGGTCAATTTTGCCGTTTGTAATCAGGTCGGAGATGTTGGGTCTGCCTTCGCTCAGCTTATAGACGAACTCGGAAACGATGCCTGCGTCTGCCAGAACCTTCTGGGTGCCTTTTGTTGCGAGGATATGGAAGCCTGCATCTGCAAAGCCCTTTGCAACCTCCGGCAGCTCTGCCTTATCCTTATCACAGACGGAAATCAAAACGGTGCCGCTCATGGGCAGCTTTGTCTGTGTTGCCTCCTGTGCCTTGAAGAAGGCTTCGCCGTAGAATTCGGAAAGCCCAAGCACCTCACCTGTGGAGCGCATTTCGGGCCCCAGAACAGGGTCAACCTCCTGGAACATATTGAAGGGGAATACGGATTCCTTCACGCCGTAGTAGGGAATATTCTTTTCCTTCAGACCGGGTACGGGAGAGGGTCTGCCTGTCAGCTCGCTTGTGACGATATCGATTGCCAGAGGAACCATGCGGATGTTGCAGACCTTGGAAACCAGAGGAACGGTACGGGATGCTCTGGGGTTTGCTTCCAGCACATATACCTTATCGTTTTCGATGGCATACTGCATATTCATCAGACCCTTAACGCCCATTTCCTCTGCGATTTTTCGGGTGTATTCCTTGATGGTTTTGACATTCTTTTCAGAAATATGTCTGGAAGGAATGATGCATGCGGAGTCACCGGAGTGTACGCCTGCAAGCTCGATATGCTCCATAACAGCAGGAACAAAGGCATGTGTGCCGTCACTGATGGCATCTGCTTCACATTCCATTGCGTGATTCAGGAAGCGGTCAATCAGAATGGGTCTGTCGGGGGTTACGCCAACAGCGGCATCCATGTATTTAGTCAGATTTTCGGGGTCATACACGACTTCCATACCGCGGCCGCCCAGAACATAGGAGGGGCGAACCATAACGGGATAGCCGATTTTTTCTGCGATATGAAGGGCATCCGCAACCGTAACTGCCATGCCGGATTCGGGCATGGGAATACCCAGCTTATCCATCATTGCACGGAAGTGGTCTCTGTCTTCTGCCAGGTCGATCACAGCAGGAGGAGTTCCCAGAATTTTTACGCCGTTCTTTTCCAAATCAGCCGCCAGATTCAGAGGAGTCTGACCGCCGAACTGCGCGATAACGCCAACGGGCTTTTCTTTTTTATAAATGCTCAGCACATCTTCCAGTGTCAGAGGCTCAAAGTAAAGCTTATCGGAGGTATCATAGTCTGTGGAAACGGTTTCGGGGTTGCAGTTTACGATAATCGTTTCAAAGCCAAGCTGCTTCAACGCCAGAGAAGCATGTACGCAGCAGTAGTCAAATTCAATACCCTGCCCGATTCTGTTGGGGCCGCCGCCCAGAATCATAACCTTGGGTTTTTCTGTGCTGATGGGGTTTTTGTCCTCTGCATTATAGGTGGAGTAGTAATATGCCTTATCCTGTGTGCCGCTGACATGAACGGGCTCCCAAGCCTCCTCCAGACCCAACGCGATGCGCTTGTTTCTGATTTCTGCTTCGTCGATTTCCAGAAGTCGGCTCAGATATTTATCGGAGAAGCCATCCTTCTTTGCGGCAATCAGTACATCATCCGCAGGCAGGTTTCCTTTGTTTGCAAGAAGGAATTCTTCCTCCTCAACCAGCTCCTTCATCTGATTGATGAACCATGCCTTTACCTTTGTCAGCGCATGGATTTCTTCTACGGTTGCGCCCTTGCGCAGTGCTTCATACATGATGAAATGGCGTTCACTGGAGGGAGAAACCAGCATTTTCAAAAGCTCTTCCTTGGATTTTTTATCAAAATCCTTTGCATGTCCCAGACCATAGCGACCTGTTTCCAGAGAACGGATGGCTTTCTGGAAGGCTTCTTTATAATTCTTGCCGATACTCATAACCTCGCCGACTGCGCGCATCTGGGTACCCAGCTTATCCTCTACGCCTTTGAATTTTTCAAATGCCCAACGTGCGAATTTGATAACAACATAATCGCCATCGGGAACATATTTATCCAGTGTGCCGTATTTGCCGCAGGGGATATCCTTCAGAGTCAGCCCTGTTGCAAGCATGGCGGAAACCAGAGCAATGGGGAAGCCGGTTGCCTTGGAAGCCAGTGCGGAGGAACGGGAGGTTCTGGGGTTGATTTCGATGATGATATCTCTGTCTGTTTCGGGGTCATGCGCCCACTGTACATTTGTGCCGCCGATTACCTGTACGGAATCGACAATTTTATAGGATTTTTCCTGCAGACGCTTCTGTACCTCCTCGGAAATGGTCAGCATGGGAGCGGAGCAGAAGGAATCACCGGTATGCACACCGAGGGGATCGATATTTTCGATAAAGCATACGGTAATCATATTGCCTTCGGCATCACGCACAACCTCCAATTCCAGCTCTTCCCAGCCGAGAATAGATTCCTCTACCAGAACCTGACCAACGAGGGAAGCCTGCAAACCGCGTGTGCATACGGTTTTCAGTTCATCTACGTTATAAACCAGACCGCCGCCTGTGCCACCCATGGTATAAGCGGGACGCAGAACAACGGGATAGCCCAGCTTATCGGCAATGGCAAGGGCTTCGTCTACGGAATAGGCAACCTCACTTCTTGCCATTTCAATGCCAAGGCTGTCCATGGTTTTTTTGAATTCGATACGGTCTTCGCCACGCTCGATGGCATCCACCTGTACACCGATGACTTCTACATTATATTTGTCTAAAATACCGGCCTTGGAAAGCTCAGAGCAAAGATTCAGACCGGACTGACCGCCGAGATTGGGCAACAGAGCATCGGGACGTTCTTTTGCAATAATCTGTTCCAGACGGTTGATATTCAAGGGTTCGATATAGGTTGCATCGGCGATTTCGGGGTCTGTCATGATGGTTGCGGGGTTGGAATTGACCAAAACGATTTCGTAGCCCAGCTTACGCAGCGCCTTACACGCCTGTGTGCCGGAGTAGTCGAATTCACACGCCTGCCCGATGATGATGGGGCCGGAGCCGATAATCAGAACTTTCTTGATATCCTTCTTTTGTTTCACAGGAACTCCTCCTTTTGTGGATAATAAACAAGGTGTTGTTGCTTTTGCTTCTTCTTTATTGTTTCATACGCTTCTATTATAGCACGATTTTGCATAATGAGAGTTTTTTTCTGCTTATGGGGGCAATCAGCTTTCTTATAGAATGGAAAATTGTATTTTTTTCAATAAAAACTGTTGAAAACGCATGAAAAAAAGTGTGTTTTCTGCAAAAAATTACAGTTTGTTTTGTGCAAAATCCGCAAAAACAGCTTGTTTTTCGGGGAAGCTTTGGAGGAAAAGTCAGCATGCGAAAATTTTGCATACAAATTGTAAGAATATAATGGAAATGCGTCCCTTTTATAGGGACATTTGTCTATTGAATTTCGTGGGAGTTCTCAGTAAGATGGAAGAACCATTCTCAGAAAAAAGGAGGACAATCAGAATGAAAAAAGCAGTGGTAACGGTACTTGGTCAGGATAAGGTGGGCATTACAGCAAAGATTTGTGGTGTTCTGGCAGAAACAAATATCAATATCCTTGATATTTCCCAGACCATTGTTGGGGGGTATTTTAATATGGTGATGGTGGTTGATATCACCGAGGCGAAGGACACATTTGAGGAAACAGCCGAAAAGCTGCATGCAGTCGGGAAAGAGCTTGGGATGAAAATCAAAATTCAGCATACAGAGATTTTTGATGCGATGCACCGCATTTAAGGGAGGCTGCGAGAATGATTACAAGGAATGAAATTCTGGAAACCAACAGCATGATTTCTGACATGAATCTGGATGTCAGAACCATTACGATGGGCATTAGTCTGTTGGATTGCGCAGATGCAGATATCAATAAATTTAATGAAAAGGTATACAAAAAAATCACAACCTACGCAAAGGATTTGGTGAAGGTTGGGGATGAGCTGGCGAAGGAATACGGTGTGCCTGTGGTAAACAAGAGAATTTCCGTAACACCCATCGCGATTGCGGCGGCAGGCTGCAAAAATGCGGATTCCTATGTGAGCATTGCTCAGACACTGGACAAGGCAGCGCAGGAGGTTGGCGTAAACTTCATCGGCGGCTTTTCCGCGCTGGTGCAGAAGGGCTATACCGAAAGTGATAAAATCTTGATTGATTCCATTCCGGAGGCACTGGCAGTGACAGAAAGAGTCTGTGCTTCTGTGAATATCGGGACTTCCAGAAACGGGCTGAACATGGACGCAGTGAAGAAGATGGGCGAGATTATTGTGGAAACAGCGGAACGCACGAAGGACAACGAATGTATCGGCTGTGCGAAGCTGGTTGTATTCTGTAATGCAGTGGAGGACAACCCCTTTATGGCAGGCGCATTCCATGGCGTTGGGGAGGCAGACCGCTGTATCAATGTCGGTGTCAGCGGCCCCGGCGTGGTAAAACGTGCGCTGGAGGAGGTCAGAGGGGCTGACTTTGAAACCGTATGCGAAACCGTAAAACGGACAGCCTTCAAGATTACCCGTGTAGGTCAGCTGATTGCGAAGGAAGCGGCAAAGAGATTGGATACACCTTTTGGTATCATTGACCTTTCTCTGGCACCGACCCCTGCGGTTGGGGACAGCATTGCGGAAATTTTCCAGGAAATGGGTCTGGAGGAAGCAGGCGCACCCGGCACAACGGCAGCACTGGCACTTCTGAATGACAATGTGAAAAAGGGTGGTGTTATGGCATCCTCTTATGTTGGCGGCCTGAGCGGCGCATTTATTCCCGTCAGCGAGGATCATGGGATGATTGATGCCTGCGAAAAGGGTGCGTTGACATTGGAAAAGCTCGAAGCGATGACCTGCGTATGCTCCGTTGGTCTGGATATGATTGCTCTGCCTGGGGATACCTCTGCGGCAACACTTTCCGGTATCATTGCGGATGAAGCGGCGATTGGTATGGTGAACAACAAGACAACGGCGGTGCGTCTGATTCCCGTGATCGGCAGAAAGGAAGGCGAAAGCGTGGAATTCGGCGGTTTGTTGGGCTATGCGCCTATTATTCCGGTAAATCGTTTCAGCTGTGAAAAATTTGTGGCAAGAGGCGGCAGAATTCCTGCACCCATCCACAGCTTTAAGAACTAAAAAGTAAAGTAGAAAACAGATAAAATTAGGGTTGACTTACCGGACAATGCTTGCTATAGTATTCAAAAAATGCATTAAAATTTTTTTTAACACTTACAAAAGACTTTACAAAAGACAAGGAAACGGAGTGAAGAAGAATGAGCAAGCTACAGACACCATTCAGATATGACTTTGTCGGGAGCTTTTTGCGTCCCGAAAAGCTGAAGCAGGCAAGAGCCGACTTTGAAGCAGGAAACATCAACAAGGAGCAGCTGACCGCAGTGGAGAATGACTGCATTCGCGGACTGGTTGCAAAGCTGAAGGAGATTGGTTACCATGTGATTACAGACGGGGAATTCCGCAGAGCAACATGGCATCTTGATTTTATGTGGGGCTTTGCCGGCGTGGAGCACAAAAAGACCGTAGAGGGCAATCAGACCTTTGACGCAGAAGCGGCAATGATTGATGATACCTTTATGACAGGAAAAATTTCTGTGAAGAATCATCCCTTCGTGGAGCATTTTAAATTTCTGAAGCAGTTTGAGGATGAAAATACCGTTGCGAAGCAGACAATTCCTTCCCCCTGTCAGTTTTATGCGTTCTTTACGGGGGCGGAAACACTGGATAAGACGCTGGAAATTTACGACACAGAAGAAGCATTTGCAAAGGACGTTGTGAAGGCCTACAGCGAATTTGTGCAGGAAATTTATGTGGCAGGCTGCAGAAATCTGCAGTTTGATGACTGCGTCTGGGGCGGTATGGTAAACCCTGAGCTGGCAGTGGCACTGACAGGCAGAGAGGGTGCAGCACTGGAAAGCTATAAAAAGACGGTTCTGGAACTGAACAATCAGGTGATTGCACAGGCACCCAAGGATCTGATTATCAATACACACGTTTGCAGAGGGAACTATCATTCTACATATTTCAGCTCCGGTGCGTATGATGGCGTTGCAGACCTGCTGTTCGGCGAGGAAAACGTAAACGCATATTATCTGGAATATGATGATGAAAGATCCGGCGGCTTTGCACCTCTGGCAAAAATGACAGGGGAAAAGAAGGTTGTTCTGGGTCTGGTTACAACAAAGACACCCGAACTGGAGGATAAGGCAAAAATTATTGCAAGAATTCATGAGGCGGAAAAATATATTCCTCTGGATCGTCTGTATCTGAGCCCCCAGTGTGGGTTTGCATCCTGCGAAATCGGCAATAAGCTGACAGAGGAAGAGCAGTGGGCAAAGCTGAAGCTTGTAAAGGAAATTGCCGAAGAGGTTTGGGGGAAATAAGGGTGGTTGCCTACCCCTAAGTCGAAAACGGGTTTTTGAAAATAAAATATGGTAAAAATAAAATCAGTCGGGACGAGGTTTCGACTGATTTTTTCTATGGAAAAATTTTAAAAAAATTGCATTCTCCTATTGACCTAAAGTTAGCTTTAGGTAGTATGATGGGAAATGTAAAAAGGAAGAACGAGAAAGGAAGTGTAAGGAACGATGTATATTGAAAATATGAAAGGATCGGAGGATGTAAAAAAACTGACTTTGGAGCAATTACCCGTACTGGCGGAAGAAATGCGCCATGCACTTTTGATTCGAGCAAGCAAGCATGGTGGTCATTTTGGCCCTAACTTTGGTATGGTAGAGGCAACGATTGCACTGCATTATGTATTTGATTCCCCGAAGGATAAAATTGTTTATGACGTATCTCATCAGAGCTATCCGCACAAGATGCTGACAGGCAGAAAGGATGCGTACCTGTATGAAGAAAAATATGATGATGTATCCGGCTACAGCAATCCGCACGAAAGCGAGCATGATTTCTTTACGGTAGGGCATACGTCCACATCTGTTAGTCTGGCGGCAGGGCTTGCGAAGGCAAGAGACCTGAGGGGCGAGGACGGCAATATAATCGCGGTGATTGGAGATGGCTCTCTGAGCGGCGGCGAAGCGCTGGAGGGTTTGGATTATGCGGCAGAGCTGAGCAGTAATTTTATTATTGTGGTAAATGATAATGATATGTCCATCGCGGAAAATCATGGCGGTCTGTATCAGAATCTAAAGCTGCTGCGCGAAACAAACGGACAGGCAGAGTGCAATTTGTTCAAGGCATTTGGTCTGGATTATATTTATGTAGATAAGGGAAATGACACAGCGGCGCTGATTGATGCGTTCAAGCAGGTGAAGGACAGCAAAAAGCCTATTGTGGTGCATATCAATACACTGAAAGGGAAGGGCTATGCGCCTGCGGAGCAAAACAAGGAGCGTTGGCATTTCAGTGGCCCCTTTGACATTGAAACAGGGAAGCTCTTATATGCCGGCGGCGAGGAAGGTTATGAAGAAATTACATGCAGATATTTGCTGGATAAGATGAAAAAAGACCCTTCCGTGGTTGTGATTACCTCCGGTACACCTGGGGTTATGGGCTTTACCAAGAGCAAACGCGAAGAAGCGGGGAAACAGTTTGTGGATGTCGGCATTGCGGAGGAAACGGCGGTTGCATTGGCATCCGGCATTGCGGCAAATGGCGGCAAGCCTTTTTATGGGGTATACAGCACATTTGTGCAGAGAGCCTTTGACCAGATTTCGCAGGATCTGTGTATCAATAATAACCCTGCGACGATTGTTACCTTCTTGGGTTCTGTTTATGGTATGAATGACGTGACGCATCTGGGGTTGCAGGATATTCCCATGCTGGGGAACATCCCGAATTTGGTTTACCTTGCGCCTGTAACAAAGGAAGATTATCTGGCTATGCTGGATTGGAGCATGGAGCAGAGAGAGCATCCTGTTGCAATCAAGCTGCCCGGCGGCAAGCTGGTTTCTGATGGCAAGGCTGTGACAAAGGACTTTGGCCAGCTGAACAAATATGAAGTAACACAGGAAGGCAGCAAGGTGGCTGTGATTGGTTTGGGTGCGTTTTATGGACTGGGACAGGCTGCGGCGGATTTGCTGGAGAAAAAAACGGGCATACAGGCAACGGTTATCAATCCTTATTATATTACAGGGGTAGATACAGGGCTGCTGGAAGGACTGAAAAAGAATCATTCTGTTGTGGTCACACTGGAGGATGGAATTCTGGACGGCGGTTTCGGTGAAAAAATCGCAAGATTCTATGGGGATTCTGATGTAAAAGTGCTGAATTTCGGCTTGAAGAAGGAATTTCTTGACAGATACAATCCCGAAGACGTTATGCAGGAAAACCATCTGACTGCAGAGCAGATTGCGGAGGATGTGCTGGCGGTGCTGAAATAACATAGAAGAAGGTATAAAAAGGCAGCTTTGATTCCAAGGAAAAAGGGCTGCCTTTTCCTTTTTTTGAGGGGGAGGAAAAAATATCGAAAAAAGGTGAAAAAAGGTGTTGACATTTTCTGTTAAGCGTGTATAATAAATAGATGTCGCTGCACGAAAGCAGTCGGAAAAAGAGTATAGGCATTGGTCAACAGCGAATGTTTGGAAAGAAAAACATTGACAAGCGGGACTGCGGATGATATACTGATATCCGCTGACATAAACAGCGAAAACAAGCACAGAAAAATAAATAAAAAAGTGCTTGACAAACTGAATGATACTTGATAGAATATCATTCGCTGTCGAAAAAACAGCAAACAAAATCGAATCAGGTATGAAAAATAATACTTGACAAGAAAATGAAGATTTGATAAAATAATCTTCGCTGCTGAAAAGCAGATTGATCCTTGAAAACTGAACAATGGATATGAATAAACACAACCCATAGTCAATTCAAGCAAACGGAAACGAATGCTAAAAAGACAAATTTTGCCGGTTTAGAAAAACCGGAGTTAGCCAGAAAAACTGGCTAGGAACAAAACTTTAACATAAGAGTTTGATCCTGGCTCAGGATGAACGCTGGCGGCGTGCTTAACACATGCAAGTCGAACGAAGATACTTAAAATGAGAGCTTCGGCAGGATTTTTATTTATCTTAGTGGCGGACGGGTGAGTAACGTGTGGGCAACCTGCCCTATACTGGGGAATAATCACTGGAAACGGTGACTAATACCGCATGTCATTACGGAAGGGCATCCTTCTGTAAGAAAAGGAGTAATTCGGTATAGGATGGGCCCGCATCTGATTAGCTAGTTGGTGAGATAACAGCCCACCAAGGCGACGATCAGTAGCCGACCTGAGAGGGTGATCGGCCACATTGGGACTGAGACACGGCCCAAACTCCTACGGGAGGCAGCAGT